>Ga0163217_1029784_pt1 | contig 15359 bp, 24 predicted proteins | sample SynspAceP_FD_185933 | JGI IMG/M metagenome (GOLD analysis project Ga0163217, IMG submission 185933) | Saline lake microbial communities from Ace Lake in Antarctica - Synechococcus sp. Ace-P (PacBio error correction) | ecosystem: Environmental > Aquatic > Non-marine Saline and Alkaline > Saline ...
ACCAGAAAAAAAAAAAAAAGAGGGAAGAATTGTGCCTGGCTTTTGCGGGCCAGCCCCGCAGCCCTTTGCGCCCCTTTCGGACTTCCCCCTACACCCTTGGGAGCCGGCCCTGCCCCCGCCCGCCCAAGGGCCCCCTGGGGTTCGCTTCCAACAGCCCCGCGTCCAACCTGGCGGGCTGGCAAAAAACGAACCTCCGAGCTAAGTCCTGGGCTTTGAACCAAAGGCGACTTGGCCGGTAAAGCTCGGCGACACTGGCGATTCAAGGCTGGCCCTGGGGGGGCAGCCCGCAGCTGGTCAGCCCTGCTTTGGTAATTTGCCGTTTGCCACCAGGCAGCCAGCCAGGGCCAGCAGCTCATCGCCCCGATCACATCCCGCTCCAGAATCGTCGCCCACCATCAGGCAAGTTGGCTTTGGGCGGGAGAAATTCCGTCCGACGCCACCAGCTCGGCAATAGAAGGCAGCCGACGGTTTACTAAACACAGCACCACCGCCTGAATACCGGCGGCGCCAATTCGAATCGTCTGAAGAAAGGGCGCCGGCGGGTCGAGCAAAAGCTCGCCCCCCTTCGCGAAATAGCGATTCCCGGCGAATGCCCGATCAAGCGGCAGGCCCTGCTAACGAGCTTTGGAAGACCCGGTTTCAAAAGGCCCATAACTTGAAAACCGTCGCGGGCATCGCCAAGCCAGAACGCAATCCGGTGGATCACCGGCCAGATTCGGCGAAGGCAACGCAATGGCTGGATGCACCAGGAGATGGGTCTCAAGTGATGGCGCAGCAGGTTAGTTGCCGGGCGGCAATGGGCCGTGAACAGCTCAGCGGCTTCGAAGGGCAAAGCCCCATCTCTGCGCAGATCACGCAAGATCGAGCCATGGCCTGGTTGCCGTATTGAGGTCACGAAGCGAAGCAGTCCAGTCCCCTGCCCCGGGCCTGCTTAAGACCCTCAATGGCCGCCGGGGATCGGAGCCCTGTCCTCGACCAGGACTCCGTTGGATATCAAAGGAAGAGTGCCTGCATCAACGAGGATCGAGCGTGGGGAACCCCAACCATCGCGGTCTGGAAGCTCACAACTAACGAATTTTTAAAAGAAATGGCGCCAAAAAATGGGCCTGGCGGCCCAAATGCCGATCGGAAGTGTTGATAACAAGCTGAGGCGAGCTAGGAGTCTTCACAGCAAAGCGAAAAAGCCTGGCGTTGCCATTGAAGAGAGGCCATCGATTGCTACATTGATAAAGCGAACCAATTCAAACATCATGCTGACTGGCACCGTTAACTGTTGAGGCAAAGTCAATGGAAGGCGATGCTTCCAAATCTGACCCCTGGTGCGGTAGCTGCGGTTACCTGACTCCAGAGAGGATGGCAGTTGAAGCAGGCCTCTAATTTCACCGCGTTCTATGTAGGCCCTGCTGACGAAAGCAAGGGAGTCCCCTTGCATGGCAACGGTGGCGGAGTTGGTCTCAAAGCTGGGCCGCGCAAACTCAGCTACATCGCCACGGTTCAGGGCAATGGAAAATCTGCTGGTCGGCAGGCCTACACTGGGCTTCTCGACCTCAAGCCCGTGATGAGTTCGAACTGAAGCTGGGGCGCCAGCAGATTCAGCCTAGTCCCTGTCGGCAGCGAAGAAAGCGACGAAGACCTGAAACGAACAGATCGTCAAGCCCGCTTGAAACGAAATCCAATTTGCTGCCCTGGCAACAGGGCACAGACAATGTCAGGGCTTGGGTATCTGTTCGTGGGCGTTTTCTCAAGAATGGGAATTTCCGGCAAAGTGGCCTTGTTCCCGTTTGATCACCGTTTACTTCAAGCTTTGGTACTTTGGCGTTGTTCCTGGCCAGTGGAGCCCTTGCCCAGGGAAACAACGCCGCAACGTTGCAGAGCGAAACAAGATCCCAAGCCAGCGGAACAGCCGAACGCCCAAACCTGCTGTCGAAGCAGGGAAACCACCGGCTGAAGTCTGAGCGCAAAAGAGAAAGAGCTGCTCGAAGCGGATCCGCAAGGCTCAAGGCCACCGCGCTGGCCCGGGGGCAGTTTTGGCCCCTGTCGTTACGACTGGAAGTGCTTGGCGCCTAAGCGAAGGAGCGGTGGCGTTCCACGAGCGTGGAATGTGGCGATCCCCCGGTGCTGGCAGCGTGGCAGTTCATTGCGCAGCCTGAAGCTGAACGCAGGACGGGCACTTGGGAGGCCTGGCAGGGGTGGCGCTTGCCGCTCTCCTGCATCGAAGAGGTCCCAAGACCAATGGCGGCGAGGACCGGATGGCCGCAACGTCTGCGCCAACGCCCAGCCAATCCCAGGAGGCAAGCCGGACAACAGCCCTCACCCAGAACACCCCCTGCAGTGGTCGAGCCAGCCAAGGCGCACGCCAAACGGCACCCTGATTCAGGGAAGCAGAAGCCAAAGGCGCGGGAATTCGTCACAGATCGCAATGGTGGTGTTAGGGTTGAATGAGTCACCCACTCAATCCCTGACTGAGCCCACTCCCGCTTTGGGCTTCGTTGAATTTTGCCGAAACCTGGAATGGCCGTCTTGCATGCTTGGTTTTGGTGATCGGCCTCGACTGAATTGCTGACCGGCCAAGGCATCCTGACTCAGATCCGGTCCTTCGCTTGAATTTAACAGCATATTTTCAAGTGCAGGTTTTCCCAATTTTTTGGGCCTGGCCATTTTTTGGCTTGGCATCATAAATTGGATAATGACAGGACAGCAAGAAAGGCCAAAAGAAATTGGCAACTTTTCAAACAAATCTAGATCGAGTGATCGCATCAAAAAAATCGAAATGCAGATTGCATATAAGCAGCCTGAAAAGCCAAACAAAATTAAGCTGTTTGCCAAATAACCACCTAAATTCTTACATACAGAATTAGACGACTTCCAAACTAAATAAAGTACATGAGGGCAACTACATCCTGTGGAGGATCTTTAGGAAAATACAAACTTTGCCAAACAAAATAACAATGAAATGTCAAAATAATTCCGAATTTGTAGCTCAGAAGAAAAAGCTATTTCATCTATTAAGTCACGGGAAAGAAGGCTTAAGCTGGCTTTTTTCATAGAGACGCTCAAGGCGCTCCCGACTGAGGTCTACATACATCACCGATTCCCCTTCAAGAGGGCTTTTCAGGATGGGCGATTATTCGTCTTGGCCTTCGATTTCATCAACCTGTCTGGTCCAATCTTTGCGCATCAAGAGCAAATGCCCCCACCAGCAATCACGGGCAAAGCAGGTGAGAAGTAAACAATTCCGAAAAGTGCTTCCATGGTCAGTTCGTCTAAGTTTTTCCATCCTAGTGTAAAGATTTGTCTACGTGTCGCGGCACCCTCTGGGCTTGCCATCCATCAAGCAGTTTTTCCTGCTTCGACATCGTCAGAGCACATCGGATAAGGCGAGCGCAAGGCCATGGGCTTCCCCCAGCACATCAATCACTGATAGGTCAATGATGAAAAGCCACCGCTTCATCGCCGCTGATAGGCCTTTGTTCAGGGTGGCGTCCTAAAAATCCAGTGCTTGGCGGTGTCGTCTAGGAAGCATGGTTGCCAAGTCACGGCTGACCCCCATGACGCCAAGCAAGAATCCTTTTTGCACCGGTAGCTCTTCGCATGGGCGGGCAGCAGGTAAGCCGGCACTTGCCAGCCCCTGCCCGCAGCGTCGCCCAGAGAAAACAAAACTGAATCGGCTCATCCCCGGCTTTCATCCTCCAGCACAACGCTGGAATCCCGTAATCAGGAGCACCTCCATAATCATCTCAAAGGGTCCGAGCTTGCTGATTTCAGTAGCAAGATATTGGGGCTGTTTCATAGCAAGCCATATGAAATTTTGATAGCCTTCCATTCCCTAAGCGCAGGAAGTTTGGTAGTACTTGGACAAATCACCTGTCCGCCCCGGACGCGAAAAATTAAGCGCAAATATCACGCAAGTTGCCCGCCGAGATAAATTCCCCCAAAAAGACGCATCTGCTGCAGGCAAATCCTAGCCGTTCGCCCATAGGAATCCAGCCAGCCCCAAGTGGAGGCCAGGCCGAAACTTGTGGGCCCGAAGCATTTGATCGAACGGAACCCTTGCAAAAACGAAATCCAAAGAAGATCCGGGGAGCAGCAAGGGGCGAGGAAGCCCGCCATGGCCGCATCAAACATGGATGGGATGTCAAGACCCTGTCCTCCGCTGGTAGGCATCCCAAGGCGATCGATACAGCCTCAAAAACAGGCTCATATTCCTCTGTGAAGGTTACTCCAAGAGTTGGCACCACACCGGATCGTGATTTTCATCGCAGCGGGCAATACTTCCGCCTATGGTCCATATCAGGCGGCCCTCTTGCATCGGATCTCCCGAAGCTCCGGACATCCCAGTAACGGGCGAATTTCTGCCAGCACACTGCACCGGACCGGTGATCAAGTTGGGCTTCTCCGTAGATTTCCCAGCTGTTTGCGGCTGGCTTCCCCAGCGACGCTTCATCGCCCATCCCCCCCAGCATCGCTGCTTTCGCTGGAGCGCTGGTGGAGCTGGCCGATTGGAACGGTTGACCCTTGGTGTCATTCCAAAAGATCCGCAGCATCGAGGCAGCGACGTTCAATTTTCTGCCGTTTTTTTGTGGATATTCAATCCTTATCACCATATTCTTGTCAATGCAACTCATCCATCGTTATGGATCTCAGGCTCCACCCATGTCTTGGCAGAGTGGCCAATTTTGCCTCGAATTTCCATCCAACATCAACTCATCAATGGAGAGCCTCAATAAACATGGCGAGGAATCACTCTGCGAATGCGGAAGTCAGCCTTCGCAGAACCCAGTAGAAAAATCCGATGATCCAAGACCCTCATCCGTCAAGAATCTGGCTGGAATGCGACGTTTGTCTTTGCACGGTTGATTGGCACGTTTTGTCTTGCACAGTTTTATGTTGCATTGTCTGTCTTGCAACGTCGTACCCTGATTGGTTTGGGTTGTGCTGTTTTCCCGGAATCCGACAGATCGCAGATCGAACAGAATGGTTTTAGAGAGGGCTTTCCAAGAACCCTTGCTGTTGGCCCTACAGCCAGCAACAGAGCGGCAACAAAACCGCTACGAGGATCTTGTAAGTTTTTGTTGTCGCAGGGTTCCATAGGATTGAAGTGGCGGTTTGAAGGGTGGCGTTGCGGCAGTGATGTGAAGCGGTGGCGTTGAGGTGGTGGCGTTGAGGTGGATCGAACAAGGGCCTGATTGGAGGCCCGATCAGAAAGCCGCAGCTTGATGCGCTGACAGGGGAAGGGGTTCGCTGGCTGAAACATCGACTTTTGGCCGTTGATTGGATCACCTGGCCCCGCAGCAGGGCCGACACATCAACCGTTCACATGCTGCTTCGAGGTTGGCGGCACCTGGGCAATTGACACGGCCTCCCACCGTGGCATTCGGATCGGACCACGCACCGAAACTCCCAGGTCCTTGGTCAGCTGAGGCACCGTGACAGACAGGGGCGCAGCCAGTTTCACACTCCTCGACCAAGGTGACGTTGGCAGCGATCGCTTGGTCCACAATCGGCTCGGTGCGGATTGGCGCCTGAAATCTTTATCAACCAACGTGGCGTCCTGAATGCCGCCACATCCACCAGGCCCGCCACAGGCAGGGGGGCATCCATCACCAGTTCAATCTTGATTTGGCTGCTGAAGCAGCCGGCGAGCCCCAACGAGAAAATCGCCGCTGTGGCTTACCAAGGGGCGAATGGGCCAGCGAACGACCAGCAAGGCCGGTGGGGGAGCCCGCCTCCCCAGGCGGACGCGCATCCTGCTGGAGCGGAAGGAGAGTTAGTCATCGGAGAGAGGAAACGGAATAGGGCATTGTGTTGGATGGCTGTTGTGTCAGATGGATGCTGTTGGTCAAGCTGGATCGCACGGGTTATCGATGGGTGGGCGGCCAGACAATGCTGTTGTTTTGAATGACGAACACAATCGGGCTAATAAATGCCGAGCACCACGGGTGCATCAAGGTCGCGTCATCAAAGCCAGGCGTTCTGACAGACTCCAGGGGCCCAAGAGCTCAGGGGCGTTCATTGGCGGAGAGGTCTTCGATGCGAGCAGCCAGGTTAGAGGCAGCGATCCATCTCCTCCCAGAGAAAGCTTGGCCGGCGATCGGCAAGGAACCCATAGGAAGGTGATGGAGGTCAACGGGCCTGATACCGCAACGCATCGCGCAGGCGTTGCCAGTATCGGAGCCAGCTCAAGAGTGGAAGGGGACAATGGTGGGGCAAACTCGGGCTGCCCGGGAGAAACCGAAGACTCGAATAAGTTTCCCGCGCAGTAGCAGGCACCCATGGTACTTTAGCTGCTAATTCAATTAGTATTAGTGATTTCGACTAAGTTTTTTCGTCGTAGGGAATCCTGGCTGCCTTTTTTTTGCGGCCAGGGCCCTCCCAGGCAGGACCGTCATGAGCAGATCGCCCGAACCGGCGTACTAACGGCAGGAACCAGCAAAGTACGCCTTCCCCTGACGCCTACAAGAAACAAGCAAGGGTGAATCTGGTCCGGATTATTCATCGACAATGATGCAGCGCATCAGTCAAAGAGCTCAGCGCTCGAGCTGGGGCGTCCTGTGCGCCTGGAATGAAGGCAACTTGAAATACAGACGAGCGCATTCCCATGCTTGCTTCTCCAAGGTCAGCTGGGTGTGTATGGCCAGCAGCTTCAACCTGGGAGCGTGATCGCAAAGGTTTGATTTTTCCCGTGAGTTAACGTTAATCACGGGCAACCCCAGCTGTTGGTGCCCAGTGATTCCAGCTTTCCTCGCCGGAATCAACCTGCTGGGAACGGTGGAGTGGCCTGCGAAGAACGACGCAGTGAAAATCGCCATTCGAAAGCATCAAACCGAGGCATTGTTGGTTGATGAAAGACGCGTGACAGCGGCTATAGGCCTTGAGGTCAGGGAGTTGATGCCTTGCCCGATGATGGCGTTCTGCTCTTTTCATGGCTGGCGCGTCACCCAAGCCAGCCCTTTGTTCAAGGTGGCAGCAGATGCTTTTATTCCAAAAGAAGGCACGCCTGCATGCTGCCTCAGGATGAATTCGGCCATTTCAAACGTATTGTTGACATAGCGCTGATCCGTTATATGCAGGGTTTCCTAGATAGACAACCGAAGGAAAGCGGCCATTTTTGATCCACCATGTTCGGCCCCAACAGTGCGGCCCCCCTGACGTGGGATCTGCGCGAACTCTCCATCGAGACATGCAACTGATGGTGGAACCTCAAAGAGGAAGCCCCAGCCACCGGCAAGGCGCCAGTACCCCGTCGATCAACGGGCCTCCGCCCCAAGTGGCCCACGGGGACTTGACCCCACGACCGATGCCACTGGACCCTAAAACCAGCGCGTCTACCAATTCCGCCAAGGTGGGCGTAGGTCCAACTGTATCGAGCGGCTCAGAATGGCCCCAGTCCTAACCAGAGCCATGCTTGCCCACTCTCGGCGGAATCCTGGGGCCCTGCTGGCCGGCTTGGTGGTGCTGGTGATTCCACTGTTGGTGCCTCGAGCTGAGCCGGCCCGCGATGCCTCTGGGGTGCCGCTGGTGCTGCTGCTGGGCCTGGTGCTGGTCCACCAGCGCTGAACGGCTCAGCGGAAGCGCCCATGTTGGCCGTGGCTCTGCGGCGGGCTGTTGATCGCGACTCTCCAACAGAGGTTTGGCGCTGGGCGCCTGGCGCCAACTCAGCGGCGAGAACGCCAGCGCTTCTGGGCCCAGGAACGCCGGCGACGCGGGCCACCCCCAGGCTCATGCAGCCTGGCGGCGGCGGCCCGAGTGCTGCAGGCTGCTCTGCCAGCGTTCCTGGGCCCCAGAAGCGCTGCTGTTCCTCGCCGCTGAGTTGGCGCCAAGCGCCCCAGGCACCTCTGTGGAGAGTCGGCCGATCAACAGCCCGCCGCAGAGCACGGCCAACATGGGCGCTCCGCTGAGCCGTTCAGCGCTGGTGACCAGCACCAGGCCCAGCAGCAGCACCAAGGCAACCCAGAAGCTGCGGGGCCGGCCTCAGCTCGGGCACCAACAGTGGAATCACCAGCACCCACAAGCCGGCCAAGCAGGGCCATGGAGGGGAAGGGATTCCGCCGAGAGTGCAAGCAGGGCTCTGGTGAGGACTGGGGCCATTCTGAGCCGCTCGATACAGTTTGGACTACGCCCACCTGGCGGATGGTAAGACGCGGCTGGTTTTTAGGGTCCAGTGGCTTCGGTCGTGGGGGTTCAAAGTCCCCGGTGGGCATTGGGGCGGGAGGCCCGTGATCGACGGGGTACTGGCTTGCCTGCCGGTTGCTGGGGCTTCCTCTTTGAGGTCCACCATCAGTTGCATGGGTCTCGATGGAGAGTTCGCGCAGAATCCACGGTTCAGGGGGGCCCACTTGTTGGGCCGAACCATTTGATCAAAAATGGCCGTTTCCTTGGTTGTCCTATCTAACGGAAACCCCTGGCATATAACGGATCAGCGCAATTGTCAACAATACGTTGAAATGCGAATCATCCTGAGGCAGCCATGCCAGGCGATGCCCTTCTTTGGATAAGCATCCTGCCTGCCACCTTTGAACAAGGCTGGCTTGGGTTGACGCCCAGCCATGAATAGAGCAGAAGCCATCATCGGCAAAGGCATCAACCTTCGCCTGACCTCAAGGCCTGATAAGCCGCTGTCACGGTCTTCCATCAAAACCACAATCGCCTCGGGGGTTGATGCTTTCGAATGGCGATTTCAACTGGTCGTTTTCTCGGCAGCACTCCAACCCGTTTCCCAGCAAGTGAAATTCGGCCGAGGAAGGCTGGAATCACTGGGCAACCAACAGCTGGGTGCCCGTGATTCCGTAACTCACGGAAAAATCAACCTTGCGATCACGCTCCAGGTGAAGCTGCTGGCATCACACACCAAGCTGACCTTGGGAGGAAGCAGCCATGGGAATGCGCTTCGTCTGTATCAAGTGCCTTCATTCCAGGCCCCACAGGACGCCCAGCTCGAGCCGCGAGCTCTTGACTGAATGCGCTGCATCATGTCGATTGAATAATCCGACCAGAATCACCCTGCTTGTTCTTGTAGGCCGTAGGGGAAGGCGTCTTTGCTGGTTCCTGCGTTTAGTACGCCGGTTCGGGCGATCTGCTCCATGACAGGTCCTGCCTGGGAGGGCCTGCCCGCAAAAAGGCAGCCAGGATCCCTAAACGACGAAAAAACCTAGTCTAGAAATCACTAATACCTAAATGCTGAATTAGCAGCTAAAGTACCATGGTGCCTGCTACTGCGCGGAACTATCGAGTCTTCGGGTTCTCCCGGCAGCCCCGGGTTTTTGGCTCCCACCATGTCCCCTCCACTCTGAGCTGGCTCCGATGACTTGCAACGCCCTGCGCGATGGCGTTTTGCGAGTATCAGGCCCGTGACCTCATCCACCGTTCTAATGGCGGTTCCTGCCGATCGCCGGCAGCTTCTCTGGGAGGAGATGGATCGTCTGCTCAACCTGGCTGCTCGCATGAAGACCTCTCCGCCAATGAAACGCCCTGCAGATCTTGGGCCCCTGAGTCTTGTCAAGAACGCCTGGCTTGATGACGCGACTTGAGCACCCGCTGTTTGCTCGCATTATCGCCGATGTGTTCGTCATTCAAACAACAGCATTGTTCTTGGCGCCACCCATCGATACCCGTCGGAATCCAGCTGAACAACAGCCATCCATCTGACAACAGCCATCCAAACACAATGGCCTATCCGTTTTCCTCTCTGCCGATGAACTGCTCTCCTTCGCTCCAGCAAGGATGCGCGTCCGCCTGGGAGGGCGGGCCTCCCCACCGGCCTGCTGTCGTTGCCGGCTGGCCGCCATCGCCCTGGTAGGCCACAGCGGCGATTTTCTCGTTGGGGCTCGGCGCCTGCTTCAGCAGCAATCAAGAATTGAACTGGTGAATGGATGCCCCCCCCTGCCTGTGGCGGGCCTGGTGGGTGTTTGGCGGCATCAGGACGTCCACTGTTGGTTTGAGAAGATTCAGGCGCCATTTTTCCGCACGCGAGGCCGATTGTGACCAAAGCGATCGCTGCAACGTCACCTTGGTCGAGGAGTGGAAACTGGCTGCGCCTGTCTGTCAGCGGTGCCTTCAGCTGACCAAGGACCTGGGAGTTTCGGTGCGTGTCCATCAAATGCGCACGGTGGGAAGCCGTGGTCATGCCCCAGGTGGCCGGCAACGTTCGAAGCCAGCGTGAACGGTTGATTGTGTCGGCCCTGCTGCGGGGCCCAGGTTGATTCCCAAAATGTCAACGGCAAAGTCGATGTTTCAGCAGCGAACCCGCTTGCCCCTTGCAGCGCATCAAGCTGGGCTTTGACGGCCTCCAATCCAGGCCCTTGTCGGTCACATCAACGCCACCACCTCAACGCCACGCTTCACATCCTGCGCAACGCCACCCCTTCAACGCAAACTTCAATCCTAGGAACCCTGGACCAACAAAACTACAGATCCTCGTAGCGGTTTGTTGCCCGCTGCTGTTTGCTGGCTGTATGGCTCAACAGCAAGGGTTTCCTGGAGCCCGCTCTAAACCATTCGCATCTGTGATCTTGTCGATTCCGGAGCACAACCCAAACCAAATCAAGGGTGACGACGCTGCAGACAAAAACATGCAACATAAAACTGTGCAAGACAAAACTGTGCCCAATCAAAACGTGCAAGACACGTCGCATTCAGCCAGATTCTGAGGATGAAAGGTCTATGGATCATCGGATTTTCTCTGGGTCTGCCGGAAGGCTGACTTTCGCATCGCAGAGTGATCCTCGCCATGTTATGAGGCTCTCCATGATGAAGTTGATGTTGGATGGAAATCGAAAGGCAAAATCTGGCCACTTCTGCCAGACCATGGGGAGCCTGAGATCCATCAACTTGATGGATGAAGTGCATTGACAAAATATGGTCCGATAGGATGAATTCCACAAACCGGCAAGAAAATTGAACGTCCGCTGCTTCTGAATGCTTGCGGATGCTTTGGAATGCACCAAGGTCACCGATTCAATCGGCAGCTCCAACGCAGCGGCTTCCGCGAACAAAGCGATGCTGGGGGGGATGGCGATGAAGCGGTCCGCTGGAAGCCAGCCGCATAACAGCTTTGGGAAATCTACGGAGAAGCCCCAACTGATCACCGGTCCGGTGCAGGTGTGCTGGCATAAATTTGCCCGTTACTGGGATGTCGAGTTCGGGAGATTCCGATGCAAGAGGGCCGCCTGATTTGAACAGAGGCGAAGTGATTGCCCCGCTGCGATGAAAATACGATCGGTGGTGGTGCCAATCTCTTGGAGTAACCTTCAAACAGGAGAATATGAGCGCTGTTGAGGCTGTATCGATCGCCTTGGATGCCTAAACAGGCGAAAAGACAGGTCTTGACATCCCGATCCATGTTGGAATGCGGCCCAGTTTGGCGGCTTTCTCGCCCCTTTCTGCCTCCCGATCTTCTTTGGGAACTTGTCGTTTGCCAAGGGTCCGTTCGATCATGCTTCGGGCCACAAGTTCGGCCTGGCTCCACTTGGGGCTGCTGGATCCTATGGCGAACGGCTGAGGATTTGCCCTGAGCAAAAGAATGGTCTTTTGGGTGAATTAATCCTCGGCGGCACATGCGTGAATAGTTGGCTTAATTTTTCGCGTCGGGCGACAGGTGATTTGTCAGTACTCAATTCCTGCGCTTAGAATGGAAGGCTATCGAAAAATTCCATATGGCTTGCTTGAAACAGCCCAATATCTTGCTACTGAAATCAGCAAGCTCGGACCCTTTGAGATGATTTAATGGAGGGTGTCCTGATTACGGGATTCCAGCGTTGTGCTGGAGGATGAAGCCGGGGATTGAGCCCTGGATTCAGTTTTGTTTTCTCTGGCCGACCGCTTGCGGTCAGGGGCTGGCAAGTGCCCGGCCTACTGCTGCCCGCCCACTGCGAAAGAAGCTACCTGCAAACAAGGATTCTTGTGGCGTCATGGGGTCAGCCGTTGACTTGGCAAACCATGCTCCTAGACGACATCCGCCAAAGCACTGGAATTTTTAGGACGCCAACCCTTGACAAAGGCCTATCAGCGGGTGAAAGCCGGTGGCTTTCATATTGACCTATCAGTGATTGATGTGCTGGGGGAAGCCCCAATTGGCCTGCCGATCGCCTTATCCCGATGTGCTCTGACGATTGTCGAGCAGAAAAACTGCTTTGATGGAATGGCAGCCCAAGGGGCTGCGCGACACGGTAACAAATTCTTTACACTAGGATGGAAAACACTTAGACCGAACTGACCAATGGAAGCCACTTTTTCGGATTGTTTACTTCACCTGCTTTGCGTGATTTGCTGGTGGGCATTTTGCTCTGATGCGCCACAGCAATTGACCCAGACAGGGCTTGAAATCGTAAGGCCAAGACGAATAATCGCCATCCTGAAGCACCTCTTGAAGGGGAATCGGTGATGTGATGTAGACCTCAGTCCGGGAGCGCCTTTGAGCGTCCCTTTCCTATGAAAAGCAGCTAAGCCTTCTTTCCGTGACTTAATAGATGAAAAATAGCTTTTTCCTTCTGAGCTACAAAGTCGGAATTATTGACAATTCATTTGTTATTTTGGTTGGCAAAGTTGTATTCCTAAAGATCCACAGTGATGTAGTTGCGCCTCAAGTACTAATTAGTTTGAAGTGCGGTCTAATTCCTGTATGTAAGATTAGGTGGTTATTTGGCAACGCTTAATTTTTTGGCTTTTCAGGCTGCTTGATATGCAATCTGCATTTCGATTTGATTGGCGATCACTTCGATCTAGATTTGTTGAAAGTTGCCAATTTTCTTTTGGGCCTTTTCTTGCTGTCCTGTCATATCAATTTATTTGATGGCCAGCAAAATGCCAGGCCCCAAGAAAATTGGGAACCGGCCAACTTGAAAATATGTTTATAATTCAGCCGAGACCGATCTGAGTCAGATGCCTTGGCCGGTCAGCAATTCAGTGCCGAGGCCGATCAACAAACCAAAGCATGGCAAGACGGCCATTCCAGGTTTTCGGCAAATTCACACGAAGCCAAAGCGGGAGGTGGGCTCAGTCTGGGATTGAAGTGGGTTGGAGCTTCTCACCTTAACACCACCATTTGCGATCTGTGACGATTCCGCGCCTTGCTTCTGCCTTCCCCTGAATCAGGGTGCCTTTGCGGCGTGGCCTTGGCTGGCCTCGACCATCTGCAGGGGGTTGTTCTGGTGAGGCTGTTGTCCCGGCTGCTCCTGGGATTGGCCTGGGCGCGTTTGGCGCAGAGCGATGCGGCCCATCCGTCGCTCGCCGCCCATTGGTCCCTTGGATCTTCGATGGAAGAGGCGGCAAGCGCCACCCCTGCCAGGCCTCAGTGCCCGTCCTGCGGTTCAGCTTCGGCTGGCGCATGACTGCCACGCTGCCGCAGCACCGGGGGATCGCCACATTCCACGCTCGTGGAACGCACCGCTCCTTCGCTTAGGCCGCCAAGGCACATCCAGTCGTAACGACAGGGGGCCAAACTGCGCCAGCCGCGGTGCCTTGAGCCTTGCGGATCCGCTTCGAGCAGCTCTTTCTCTTTTGGCTCAGATCGCTCAGCCGTGGTTTCCCTGCTTCGAAACAGGGCAGGTTTGGCGTTCGGCTGTTCGGCTGCCTGGGATCTTGTTCCTCTGCACGTTGGCGGCGTTGTTCCCTGGGCAAGGGCATCACTGGCCAGGGAACAACGCCAAATACCAAAAGCTTGAGTAAGCCGGTGATCAAAACCGGGAACAAGCCACTTTGCGGAAATTCCATTCCGAGAAAACGCCACGAACAGATACCAAGCCTGAACATGTCTGTGCCCTGTTGCCAGGGCAGCAAATTGGATCGTTTCAAGGCGGGCTTGGACGATCTGTTTCGTTTCAGTCTTCGTCGCTTTCTTCGCTGGCCGACAGGATCTAGGCGAATCTGCTTGCCGCCCCAGCTTCAAAGTTCGAACTCAATCACCGGGGGCTTGAGGTCGAGAAGCCCGTGTAGGCCTTGCCGAACCAGCAAGATTTCCATTGCCTGACCGTGGCGATGTAGCTGAGTTTTGCGGCCATGCATATTGAGACCAACTCCGCCACGTTTTGGCCATTGCCAAGGGTGACTCCCTGGCTTCGAAGCAGGGCCTCATAGAAAGCGGTGAAAATTGAAGCGCTCACTGCCATCCTTCCTTGGAGCTTCAGGTAACCGCAGCTACGCACGCAGGTCAGATTTGGAAGCTCGCCAAGTTTCCTTGGACTTTGCTCAACAGTTCGGTGGCCAGTCAGCATGAATGTTTGAATTGGTTTCGCTTTTTATCAATGTAGCAATCGATGGCCTTCTCTTCATGGCAACCGCCAGGCTGTTTTTCGCTTGTGCTGTGAAGAACTCCTAGCTCGCCCAGCTTTTGTATCAACACTTCCGATCGGCATGGCCGCCAGGCCCCATTTTTGGCGCCATTTCTTTTAAATCGTTAGTGTGAGCATTCCAGACGCGGATGGGTTTGGGGTTTCCCACCGCTCGACCTCGTGATGCAGGCAACTCTTCCTTGATATCAACGGAGTCCTGGTCGAAGGACAGGGCTCCGATCCCCGGCGCCATTGAGGTTCTTAAAAAGCGAGGCCCGGGGCAGGGACTGACGCTTCGCTTCGTGACCAATACGGCCACCAGGGGCCATGGCCTCGATCTTGCGTGATCTGCGCGAGATGGCTTTGCCTCGAAGCGCGCTGAGCTGTTCACGGCCCCATTGGCCGCCCGCACTACTGCTGCGCATCACTTGAGAACCCATCTCTGTGCATCCCAGCCATTGCCGGTTGCCTTCGGCCGATCTGGCCGGTGATCACCGGATTGAGTTCTGCTTGGCGATGCCCGCGACGGTTTCAGTTATGGGGCCTTGAACGGGTCTTTCCAGCTCGGTTCCAGCAGGGCCTGCCGCTTGATACGGCATCGGCCGGAATCGCTATTTCGCGCGAAGGGGCGAGCTTTTGCTCGACGCCGGCGCTTTTTCTTCAGAGATCGAATGGGCCGCGGTATTCCAGGCGGTTGGTTGCTTGGTAAACCGTCCGGCTGCCTTCTATGCCGAGCTGGTGGCGTCGACGAATTTCTCGCGCCAGCACTGACTGATGGTGGGCGACGATCTGGAGGCGGATGTGATCGGGGCGATGGCTGTGGGCCTGGCTTGGCAACTGCCTGGTGCAAACCGGCAAATACAGTCCAGGCTGACCAGCTGCGGGCTGCCCCCCCAGGCCAGCCTGATCGCCAGTGTCCCGCCGAGCTACCGGCCAAGTCGCTGGTCAAGCAGGACTTAACCGGAGGTTGTTTTGCCCAGCCCGCCAGGTGGGACGCGGCTTGTGGAGCGAACCAGGGCCCTGGCGGCGGCAGGGCGGCTCCAGGTGTAGGGAGTCCGGAAGGGCGGCAGGCTGCGGCTGCGCCAGCCAGGGCAC
>Ga0163217_1004897_pt1 | contig 15358 bp, 4 predicted proteins | sample SynspAceP_FD_185933 | JGI IMG/M metagenome (GOLD analysis project Ga0163217, IMG submission 185933) | Saline lake microbial communities from Ace Lake in Antarctica - Synechococcus sp. Ace-P (PacBio error correction) | ecosystem: Environmental > Aquatic > Non-marine Saline and Alkaline > Saline ...
CAAGAGGGGCCCCCCAGGAGAAAAATTTGAAAAAAAATTAACCTTTTTTTTCAAAACCATTTTTGGAAAGGTTTAACCTTTTATGTTGAAACCTAATTATAAAATAAAGAGATTTTTTTTTTTATAGAAGCTAATAACGCCCCTTGGGCTTTTTTTTAAGAAGAAGCAAACAGCAGGAGAGTCCTTAACGCCAAAGCTTTCCTTCAATCACAGAACTAAATTTGGGCTTTTGGGGAAAACACCTTAAATTGGGAAAAAAAGAATTTTTGGCGGTGCACTATTTTTAATGCTGTTGCTTGGTTAACACAAGCTCAGAAAGATAATATTAAGCATTACACAAGTACAGCGGATAATTTCCCGATGATTTAGTAAACAACCCAATTAGTGTGGTTGGGCCAGTTAATTTGCCTGGGAGTTCTTATTAGGGAAGCAATGGTCCTTTAGTTTCTGCCCTTTTATTTAGAATGAATTAATAGTTATCGATGATAAGTATTTTGTTTTAACAGGTAACTTTTCAGATCTGATAAATCATTCCAGTGATTTGGGTAAAAAAGTAACCAAACAGGTTGTATCACCTCGTTAGGATGGTGTAAAGGAAGAAGACTTTTATAACAGAAGTAGAATCTATAATCAGAGTGTAAAGTTTGAAGATTTAGTTGGGGGAGAAAAACTGGAAATTTTGAAATTCCCTAATTAACGGGGCTATTGGTTGCTTTCTTCCAAGTAATTAATAATATTAGTGGCAACGAAATTATGGTTTTTAGTACAATCGACAATTCCTAACCCAGAAATTTAACTTTTGGGGAAAAATCAGTGCCAAACAAAATGTGGGATTAGAATTAAGGTTTACTCGATAATAGAATATTTTTATTTAGCCGATTATTACAACACTAATTACCTCTGACTTAACTTTTAAATGTAGGTAATTTCTTCGGATTTTCTGGATTTGAAACTACCTTACAAAATATTGTGAGGTAAAAAAATGAAGGCCTTTTGAAATTGCTTTAAAAAAGGTAGAAATTTTTAGGTGAATTTTACTTTGGTGAAACAGATATTAATTTTTCGACCAATAAAATTTTGGAGGTACTTTCTTTAAAAGCCAAAAAGGAGAGCCTATTTTTTTCATCAGGACAAGACTGGTAATTAAGACATATTACGCGAGTAGGTGATGCATAGGTAGTTATTATGGGTATGTTGTTGATGGGATTTACCCAAAACCAACAAACATTACAAACTCTTCCATTTGATCACACAAGCACCTAAATCGCAGCACCAGGTGAAAATTTAAAATTTTTAAGATGTAAGTTGTCCCCGATGGAGTGCCTGACGCGAAGAATTACTCAGATGAATAGAACGGTAACCGGAGTTTTAAATTTCCCTGATTTCACTTGGGTATTACCAATAGATTTGGGTATAAAGGCTTTGATTTCAGTTTTTTCTTATTCAAGGTGTTGAAGGTAACGAAATTTTTGGAATTTGACTACGCAGACACTTAAAAAATGGAGAAGCCACTTTAATTCATATGCTGTTTTTAATGACCGATGGAGATCTGAAGCTGAGCCAGGCAACGGTAAAATCCCTAGAGCCTGATAGATTGTCAGGAAATCACGGAAACAATGCCAGAACCTTCATCATTTCAGGTAAAGAAGATGGTTCGTTTTTTAGGTTAAAGAAATATGGACTTTTGGTTATAACCTTACCCTCTCTAAAGAATTTTTGGTGCAGAAATATTCCAAAGAACTACGATTTTTATATTACTGGAACAAACCTATTTTTACTCAAACAGATTTACCTAGGGTATACCAGAAGGTAAGTTGCTAGTCCAAATAGTAGTTTTAACTCCTGGAGAAGATTATGGACGCATATCCATTACCAAAGTCATTTACCATGGTTCCTAAATCTTTTCTTTTCTAATTTAAAAACGAAACAAAATGAAAAATTATACTTTATATTATTTATATCAATCTTAGTATTAAGTTCTTGTTAACTAAAGACTTTACTGATTTAGCGCCTATTTCAAATAGAAATGAAGCAGACTTTTATAAACAGAAAATGATTTTGTGTCTGCTATAATGGCAAGTTATGCGGGTTTGGCAAAAAAAATGGAGTTAATGGACGTGCCTATTGCTTATGTTTGAAATGAGAGGTTGATAACACGGATAAGGGCTGACGCTACTGGTTTGTCAAGAAGTCCTAAAATGCTGAAAATTATGCTTTTACGGAAGAATGCTTTAAACGAGCAGATTACGGCAGCTTGGACGGGTTCTTATTCTGTTATCGCAAATTGTATGTATATTTTGGCAAGAAATCAATGCTGTAGAAATGGATGCCCAATATTAAAAATAAGAATTATTGTGAAGGCCTTATTTTTTAAGATCCTTTAATGGTATTACCCTAGCGTAGCCTTTGGAAAATATTTCCATTGCAAATACACTTTCCACTCCTGGAGATGGTTTTAACACAAGTGGAAATGCCAGTACTGTTTATGCGCCAAATACGTGCAGATTTAGTTACTTCTGCTGGAACACAAATTTAGCAGCTCTATGGTGGTTTAGTGATGAAAGGAAGAGCTACCAAAAGGAGCCGCCAGCAACTTTATTAGCAAAGGTTTTATTGACAATAAATCTAAAGTCCTGATGCAGAATTGTATTAAGAAGAATTAAAAGATACTTATGTTATGATTTAGTAGATGATTATGCAGACCTTTTTGGGGAGTAGCTAAACGAAAACATAAAAATCTATTTTTGAAATACAAAACTTAAGTGGGGGTATTGGCAAGGAAGTGCTTTTACCAATGATTTTTCACCGAGTGCATTTTTTAAAACAAACAGGGTCAAGGTTTTTGGTAGAAACAGGCAACAGAAGTATTAGCAATTCTTTTGTTCCTGGAGATTTAAGATTCAAACCTTCAATGGGGACGTCTTATGTTAATGCTACAGGGTGCAACAATACTTTGCTAATTAATGTTAGGAAGTATGAAAGTAAATCCACCCACAGAAAACGATTCAGATAATAATTTTGTAGTTTTTTAGGTATATGCTGCAAGATGTTCTTTTAATGCTTGCGGAAGCAATTGGGGAATCTACTGAAGCTTATTGATTTAATTAATGAAAGTTTAGAAGATAGAGCTGATCTACTAATATTCGAGTGCCCAACACCTGGTACTTTTTGCAGAAAAGTTACTTAAGGAAAGACATTAGAATGGCTTTCCGAAAATCACAGATGGCCCAGACTTAAAAGATTTGTGTAGCTGCACAACGTGTGAATGCTGCCGAACCATTTATTTCTCTCACGAACATCAGTAAGAATTTTATTCTATTATAACACAAAGAGAAATGGATATCATACAAATTTTAAATCAAAATACAAATTAATACTACTTCTAATTGGTCACCTTTAATTTTGGTGTGACCAATTTTTTAATTTTTCCTTATTTAAAAAACTTCTAAATTCTCGATTTTGAAAAAATAACACTATTCAAAATGATGGTTACCCTGTTCTTTATAGTAGTCTATCAATTATTACTGCGCAAGAAAAAGTGGAAAGACGAAACTAAATGTTATCCGTTTTGGTGCTCACCAGATGATTGTGATAATAAAGCAGGCGGCACAGCGCTTTGTTTGGCCACCAAATGGTCATCGCGTAAAAATTTGTGTCTTTAACCAATGGAGATGCTGGGCCATTATGAAAAAGGAGGGGGGCATCTTGCAAAAATTAGAACGAGAAGAAGCTATAGAGGCTGGAAAAAGATTAGGTATAGATATACTGTTTTAGATAATCATGATGGTGAACTTTTTTCCAACATAGAAGTTAAGGCAATCAAGTTATAAGAGAAATAAAGAAAATGGATGGCAGATATTGTTTCTTAACACACAGAACAGTAGATTATCATCCAGATCATAGAATATACAGGTGTAATTGGTGGCAAGATGCTGCTATTTAGTAATAGTTCCGAATGGTGACACCAGATAACACCACATTAAAAAAGAATCAGTTTTTTTTCTTTACCTACAAGATCATTTTCAAAAGCCAAATGAGTTTTAAAAGCGGATATAAACAGTAATATTACCAATGTTTTGATAAAAAAAGAATGCTTTAGATGCTCATTCTTCTCAATTTTACGAGTGGCTTCTCATGGACCAGGAGGAAAAACTTAAGCTGAGGTTACCAAACTGGAAAAGAAAAAAGAGAATTTCTTATACAGGTTGGAGTAGAACTATTCAGATCAGCACGTGCATCTTTAACAAAGTGTATGGATCAGAAAAAAGCGAAAAGATAAAGCACGCTGAATCTTTCGAAATTTGTGAGGTATGGAAAACAACTACTGATGAAAGAAACTAAAGCACTTTTTCCAATGCTAAACAACTTAAATTAAATTAAAATGAAAAAACTACAAATTTTTATTATTTGCCCATATTGGATGAGTTTAAATTTTTTATGCTCAAGAAAAGACTTTTTGAACCTTTAAGGATAATTGCTATTGGGTGCCCATCCTGATGATTGTGATTCAAAATTTGGGGGAACAGCTTGCCTTATATGCAAAAGTTTAGGTATAAAGTTAAATTTTTAAGCGCTTCCAATGGCGATGCGGACATCAAGGATATGGGTGGTGGCGTATTAAGCAAAAAGAAGAAGAGCAGAAGCTCAAAGAGAGGAGAAATATTAGGTTAGAATACCAGGTTTAGATAATCATCGTCGTCAGAATTAATACAAATTGTCTGATTAGACTCAAGTGATTAGAGCATTAGAGAGTGGGGAAATGCAGATATCGTACTCGGGTTACGCCCTAATGATTATCATCCGGCATCATAGAAATGCGGGTATATGGCAGTTCAGATGCGGCTTATCTAGTGATCGTTTTCCGAAATGTTACCTGCCAGATACAGCCCTTTACAGAATTCCTATTTTTTTAATATATGCCAAGACGGCTTTTTCAAAAACGCATATCCTTTTTCAATAGATATTTGCTGTTTGTTTAGATGACGTTCTTAGATCAGAACAAAGAGCATTTGCCAGCTCATGAATCTCAAGTATTTGAATGGATGCCTTGGACCATGGGAATGAAAGAAAGTGATATCCCCTCTGGTGAAAAAGAACGATTAGCATGGATGAAGAATGTATAGTTTAAAAGGAAAGAACTTTAGATGAACGCTTTAAATGCCTTGAAAAGTGGTAATCCAAAAATCTGAGGTCACAAAGTTTAAAAAATGTTGAATTTTTTTTTGAAATTTGTGAGTATGGGAAAGCAACCCACAGATGAGAAATAAAATATTATTTCCGATGTGTAAAATAGTAGCTGCAGTAGCTAATAAACTTAACAAATTTATTATTAAAACCAATATTAACAACCAGAAATGAATAACCAAGAAAAAGTCAAAAAGAGATTTTCTACAAATTATAGTATTTGTAATGTTATGTTCTTTCGTTATAATCAATTTAATAACAAATATTCCTAAATTCTTATAATTGTAGATGTTAAACAGAGTTTTAGAATTAAGCCTTACACTCACAGGTTTTATTGCCATTTTCATTCTTTATAGCCCACTGGTATTATGTCTATTCCTGCCTGGATTTTTATCAGAAAAATACGGGCATAAAACCTTATTATCCCTTCATTTGCTATCCATGACAATGGCTTCTTCTTTTTGTTTGCTATAACCGCTAGCTATATCAACTTTTTACAATTACCCTATTTAGTTTAGGAATTGTTGCATGGCAGTAACTTCAAGTTGTTATTAATCCCATGCTTAGAGTTGCGGGAGGCGAAGAACATTTCGCATTCAAATCTGTCTGGCACATTAGTATTTGGTTTACGCCTCTTTTGCAAGTCCTATTTATATAAGTATTTGGTTAACGACGTAAACTCAGGTTCAGCAAAATGTGGCTTAGTTTATTACGAAGTTTTTGTTCGTCTAATTTGCCTTGGTAATCTGTTACTTTGTTTTTTCAATTATTGCTTAATCATGTTGATGGTAGTTCTTTTTATTAAGTATCCAAAAAGTTGAAAAAAAGGGAGATGGAAAAAGCGGGTTTTGATAAAAGTTTCATATTTTTCAATCTATTAAAAGATAAATGGACTTACTTTATTTTACAGTATCTTTTGTTATGTAGGAACTGAGCAAGGTATAGGAAGTTTGGATTTCTCAATTTTTTTCGAAATATCATGGCAATTGACCCGAAAATATTGGTGCCGATACAGTTTTTTTCTTATTTCTGGGCCATGCTAACGCGTAGGGGTGTCTTTTGGGACTCTTGCTTTTAAAGGTTATGGGATAGTAGAAAATTTTGAATTTTAGCAACTTTAATTACTATGTCACCAATTTTTATAGCCATTTACGGGATCTTCAGAAATTGCTTAATTGCTTTTTCCTCTTATCGGATTTTTTATTTCCTGTGATGTGGTCTATTATTTTTTTCTTTAGCACTTAACTCTGTTAAAATCATCATGGCTCGTTATCTGGAAATTTTATGCACCAGGTATAGCTGTGGTGCTATGTACCTTTTATCTAGGGATTGGTTTAGGAAGAGTTTAATGAGTTTAAAAATCTGCATTGTTTTTCCTTATTATTCCTTTACCTATTTATTTTGTCTATTGGTTTTTTTGGGGCAAATTCCTTTAGTAAAACAATAAAACCATAAGTTAATTAAAAAAAATAATTAAAGAGATGGGTGTTGAGGTGCTTGGGTGTTGATAATTGGGGGGACGACAATAAACGTTGGTGGTATTTGTAGAGAATACATTCGTTAAAAATGAAACTAAGATTCCTTGGTTTTGATAGAGAAGCAAAGGAGATGCTACGCTCCAAAGTTTTAATTATCAATCTTTATAGGTCCAAGGTTTTGACAAAATGTTAAACAGCAATAGGTATTGGTGTTCCAGCGGTGTAAGACACCCATTCAATGTATTGTTTAGATGTTACAAAACATCCTGCTTGAAAGAAATTCACTTAAAAAGTATTCTTGAAAAAGGAATTTAAATGCCTGTTTCATATAAACATGATGCTAATTGTTTTTGCACTTGGAGAGTTTACTTACGGCAAAGGCTCAGCAGTAATAACAATGGTTATGGACTTTCATTAGGTAACGGGTATCGGGTGAATGGGTATCATAATCAATAAAAGCACTATAACAGATGGTGTGCTTTTGTGGGGCAGGTGAAATAGTTATGTTACCTTAATAAGGATTGCATTATAGAAAATTAAATGCGAGTAGTTTTTTACTTTTCTCATAATTACAATTCAACGGCTAAAAGCATGGCGGCAAGAATGCTAAAAAAGAAGATCTTATAGCCTTAAAAAGCATTTACAAAGAGTACGGCGAACATTTAGGTGAAGCCTATTAAATTAAATGGCCTTGTATTTTATGCTTCCTGAAATGCCACTGAATTCTAGGGAGGTTCTTTAGCAAAGCATATCCCATTATTTAAAGATTCCATGTTTGAAAAATTAAGTCTTTCGCCTACCAATAAACCCAAATTGAAAATTAAGTATTGAAAGTAACTTTTAATAACAAAAGGATCAGCATCTTAGGGTGCTGCAGCTTTTATGTACTGCAAAAATAATAACTGCAATTATAACATACATCATGAAAAGTAAAACACTTCTTTTGTTAGCGCTATTGGTTGCTTTTTAACGGAGGTTAGTGGGCAGACAACACAGAACAACTACGCTATTAAAATTGGAAAATAATAAAAAAGGCCGCGCTATAACTTTAGGAATTCCATTTCCAAAAGGGGATTATTTTCAGTTGATCTGTTAGAATGTTAAATAGTAAGGGTAAAGAATAGAATTCAAACCAAAGAGGTAACAACATGGGAAACACGCCGATAGGCAGTATTAAATGGATTTTGGGGTTTTCTTTTTACCGATGAGCCTCAAGTATACTTTAGAGTATGGGGATGGGGAGTTTTTTATCCCTATGGCGCCAGAAAATAAGAGTGGTTTTCCTTCAAATAGCATGAGACCCATCAGGAGGTATTGGGCAGTATATACAGGTGCTTTAATGTTTTCCATTTAATAAAAGAGGTAATGGTTTTTTTTAGATGAAGTTTTTATCGATAGCAATGGCGATCATAATTTTTCAAAGATGAATTAATAGCCTCTGCTCCAGATGACTATAAGGTAACCTTTTGATGTTTAGAAATGATGCTGGGGCTAGATTTGTCTAAAGGCCATGGTGAAATGAGGTTTTTTAGAGAGAAGGGATCTGGGCCTTAACATACATTTTTTTTAGAGTTGAAGGTACTTATAAATTAATAAAGCCGATATAATGATCTCCTTTTACCATAAGTGGGTTGTGGCAATCCATGCTTATGCCGGAAAAAGTTTATATTAAAGGTATTGGCATACTTGACCTATACTGGTGTAGCGCAACAAACATAAAATTCAGACGGAGAGCACGCCAATATCGCCACCCAACAAAATAAATTATTTCAGAAATACTGCGACGATAAAGGATGGACAACAACCAAATGAATGCAAGATAGCTGGTTGCGGCTTAACATTTAAATATCATTTAGATAAAGAAAGTTTCAATTCTCTACTAGCACAAATCCAGAGAGAGTTTAAATACAACCAAAAATTTCCGATTTGTTTAAAGCCCCATTAGCCAATAAAAGAATGGGTTTTGTTTTACAAATAGGACCAAAACAAAATAAAACAGATAAATTTCTACGATCCACGGAGAATGAAAAGGGATTTTCGGCAATCGATCTTTAATGGATAAATCAACCGCTTGTAAAAGCCGAAAGAGCTAGGGAATGGATTGAATATTTCAGATGACTCCTAAAGGGAATTAGTATAGGAATAAAAAAAACCTTCTTCAAAGAAATATCCTAAAGAAATTAGAAAATAAACCCTCAAAACAAATTCTATATAATGCCTATATCTGGCCTGCCGAAGTATAGATCTATGAGTTTTGAACGAGAAGAATACAGGGAGGAATTAGATGGCGAGATGTTAAGAGAATTTTTGCTCAAGGAATCACAAAAACTACAGAGTTTTATTTATTTTTTTCCATCGGCCAGAAAACACAGAAGTTATTGAAATACTATGGATTACGTTGTTAAATCCTCCCATTGCCGCATGCAATTCCAAAATGGTATAAGGCCCGATTTTCTAAAGTTTATGGCAATATGGCGCCGTTTAAGCACTAAAATTTTCAAGAATTTGAAATGCATTGCAATATAAGTATGACTGGATGCCTTTATCAAAGATGGGAGTCATGGTTCGGCATGTTTTAATTTTTGGAGATTTTAAAGCCTATTTATTACAATGATGAGTGGGTTAATGTGTGATACAATAAGTGAACCTACCATTGATTTTAGTTTATGGACTAATTTTTAATGAGAACAGGGAATCCAAATACTACCATATTTGGCTCAAACTAAGTAAGCATAGGGTATGGAATTGTAGATAATATCAATTGGCCTAAAAGAACCTATATAGGAAGAGTAATGAAGGCCATAGATTTTTGGAAATTATAAAGGATGAACCAGAATCAACACCCTATTTTAGGCGTAGGGCTAAGACATGGAAATGAACATTGAAAATCTATGACTTTATGTGGTCACGTTTGGATACAAGGTTGATAGCATCCTTATTTTTATAAGTGGAGAATCATCGCGCCTTAAGAAGTTGCTAAATGACTGGGGATACGTAGCCTTAAAAGAATTTTGGGGAGATCATGATTTAAGGGGGAGTAAGATTATATTTATCAGTACTTAATTTAGTGGTAACTTATGACGCACAAAACTAGAAAAGTAATAAAACTGAACTTGATGATAGAGTTTAAAAATAATGCTTTGAATTGCAAAATTCAACAGGGGCAATATTTTAATTAGATTAGATATGGATACTCACAAACCTATGTGTGCCCACGGCTTTATATAAGTACTATCATTTAAACGGGAAGCCAAAGAAGTTAAACAGCATAATAGATCATGCACAGATGGATTCAATAATGTACCGTCCATTAAACCATAAAATGAATCTTACTTGGGCGACCCATTTATTCCGCTTTGTTTCTTGGATATGAGCTAAGATGGAAATAAAGTAATATTTTGATGCAGCTATGAAAAGAGCAGAGGTATTAAAGTATCAAAATTACCTATAGTAGTTCGATCAAACAACCACTAAAAAGAATATTAGTGAGGCCTTTATTGAAAAAATTTTCTAGACTACCGAAAGATGATCATAGAAAAGCAATCTGGAACGGATTGGGCCTTAGAGGCTTTTGTTGGAGCCATGCCAATAACAATTCCTTATTTATTGTATTGGTTAGAAAAATCCTGGTGCTAAAAATGTTTCTAAATAAATATTTAAATAAAAATTCTTTAAAACGAGTTCAAAATCTTGCGAATTATCAATTTTAAATAAAAGATTTTAATCATTTTATGATTAAATGCAGCAATAAATAATGAAATATAAATAATACATTTTCAGCATTGAATTTTAACTAATGTTCAGTATTCTGTTTACGATTAAAATGCAATAATTACTCTTGTTTTAAGGGCTTAATCTGAGGTTTTAAAGCTTAGGTGGTAGTTATAACCACGAATTAATTTCATAGTGATGGAAACACTAATTTATATTTTTTAAATGTATTTTTAGGAACAGTAAACAGGTATTTTTAAAGTCTTTTAATATGAAAATAAAGCAATTTTAAATCAATTTATATGTACCCTACTTTAGGGCCACATAAAGAATCCAAACTTATGATTCAATTTTAAAAACGAATATTGGTAATTACTTTTATGTTGTTTTTTCGGCCCTATGGGTTCTTTGGCCTATAATAACATCAATGATGAAAATAAGATCTCTTCATTGGGAATTTTCAGTAAAAAACAAATAAAATGGTGGCAACCATTAGTTTTTTTGGGAATAACCATTCTTTTCCTACAGGCCAACTTTATTGCATTACGCGATAATGTGCGATAAAAGACACCAGTAAAATACGATATCCCTTCTCAATTACCTGAAGTAAATACTTGGGAACCTTGCAGAATAAGAAGTAATTCAATGGATTTGGGGTGTTTTATTTATTCTAATGGGGATAATAGCTTAAAAATAGAATAATGCAAAGGGTATTCAAGGCAGCGTCTATGATAGATCAGGAATTAAAATTTCAAATCATTGGGTTGAAGGGAAGGAAAGTCACAGTGAATACTGGCGCGATGGAATTTTTCTTATAGAAAAGGTATTGGAAGGATTTTCTTGACGAGGTAAAATTAAAAAACTAGTAGCAATCGCTGAAAAAGCATGAAAAAATAAATTGCTGAAGGTTTAAAAAATGGTAGAGGAAAACTTTGTAGATTTATTAGATGATGAGATGGTATGGATCTGTTCAAAGGCTGAAATAACTTTTTGTTAAGAGCGATTAAAGGCTAGGCCCAATGAATACGATTTTTTACACATTGCTGGAGTGTATCATTACGATCGTAAAAATGAAGCTCCTTTTGAAAATGCATATTCAATGGTGTATAAAAATAAAACCTACATCAAAGTTCTTATTAACAATGATATATACAGGGTTTCGACCAAGCTCCTCTATTTAGAAGGCCAACATGCCATGATTGGCAATATCTGATAAAAATATTATTAAGCGAAGAATTCGTTTGGCAAGAGCTAAGGACAAAAAGGTGGGACACAGCTGGCAGATCAAATAGCTCAAATGGGTCTAAATCTTAAATATAATTTAAAATAATGGGCCTACTTTACCTTTAAAACATCTTATAAAGGATGGAACATGGTGAGACGGCGAGTCGAAAATTTTGAAACTATTTTAAAGAAAAGATCAAAATTTTTCAATTTTACAAAAAAGGAGCTAATCTAAAGTATTCCTCCAACGGAAACATCTTTCTTTACAGAACGACTTCGTTCGACAACAAAGTTTATAAGGTACTATTAGTATAAGTAAAGGTGACCAGGTCAATACATCTAGATTAAGACGGGTGGGTTTTTTGATATAAGTGAATGAAAATACGGAATTTTGCAATTGGGGTTAGAAACTTTTTTAAAGATATCTAAACGAATATCAAATGACCCAAAGGAAGGATGTTTTAAGCATATTTATTACATGGAGTCCTAATGAGGACTATGGGGTTGAAACGTTATAGCGATGAGGGATAATAATGGTGATGAATTTGATAATTTTGGGCCGCAAGGCAATAAGCTAAAAACAACCTGAAAAATATTTTTTATTTTCATAGTTCGTCTGAAACAAAATGGAGGTCAAAAATGTTTTTGAATTATTTTTTGGAATCCTCCAATAGCACATGCTAAACCTGAAGTATATGCCCATCAGTAAAAAGTCTTTGGGCGATATTGGCACTAATACCGAAAGCACGCTGATTTTGAGCGGTGTTTAAGTATATAAGTATGATGGATGGCTGTATAATTTAAAGACGTGGGAGCCCCCCCCCCTGGGGGGGTATTGGAATGTGGGATTATGGCGATTTAAAAAAATTAATTTTTATAAAGGCCAATGGCATCAAATGGAGGGAAACAGAGCCTTCTCATTACGATTCTTTATGTTCGGAATGAGTTTATGCGTACAGGAAGATCGCGAAAATGTAATTTGCAAAGGAGAAAGCATGAGCCGCCATAACGATGGATGTGAATTCAAATTCCATTGGCCAAAAGATCCATATTATATCAGGTGAGACTCATCCAGCTTTAGACTCTGAAGTTTTTAGAAAAAGAAAAAGGAAGTTCCCATATATAGGCATGGGCCGACGCCACGCAGATCAACATTGGATATTCACAATTAAGTGCGCACGTTTTCGTTTCTGGCTGGGATAACTTCTTATTTTTTTTAACAGAGACCACGTGGTCTGAAGTTGGCGGAATTGACAGGAGAGCATTATTTAAAAGAATTTGGGGGGAAGCATGGATTAACCTGGTCGCCGCCTATACTTATCCGTTCTTAATTTATGATTGGTTTATATATCTTACTAAAGATCCTAATATGGCGAAGAATTAGATTTTAGAGTGGATAAAATGAATTATTTTTACAGCGTGTACAGCAGGGCAATTTGGTACAGTCGTTACGACTATGGCACAATCTTACGCTTCTCATGATTAAGAAGCATACTTGATTTTTACAAATAAAGATCCTGATTAGGATTAAATCTTCCATCCATAGAAAATGCAAGAAGATTACGTGATTTACCCGCCATGGGGTCAATGAGTATGAAATCTTTTCTAGCACAATACATTCCCGTTTTATTAGGATATAATACACGGGGGATAAAAGCTTTTTTAATGCTGCCAAATACAGTCGTTCTGAGAACCCTTGAAAATGGGTAAACTACCCAAAATAATTAAAGATTATGGAAACTCAAAAATCCATTAGAACGATGCTTTAGAAGTTGGCAAAGTTAAGCTTTCCTAAAGGAAACAGTCTTATGCAAATGGGATAGAAAATGGATTAGACACCAAGGTACCTTATTGAATCGGGAAACCTATATGGAAATTTAGTAGTGGACTTAGAGTCTTTTGCATGGAACACGCAAACAATATCCTTACTTTATTAATATTTGGCTTGAATGAGGCCGATACCAATAAAAATCTAAGCTAAATTAGGAGCTTTTTTATTATAATCATTTGGGTGTAATCATTGATTTGAATTATAAATTGCTCAGATAAAAATACCAATGACTATTTTCTAAAAAAACATTGCTTTAATCTTAGGGCATTAATCATTTATTATCTTAAATTTTTTGGACCACCCCTACAGGCATGACTGAAAGTGCTTTTTTCTATGTTGGGTTAAAAAAAACTTTTATGGAATTGCAAATTTGGTGGGTTAACAGAAGCCGTGCCTATTAGCCGTATACAGCTTTAAGGGTACCATTAGTACTTTTCCTACAACGGTATTATGAGGGTTGAAGATACCCACTGCTGCTATGGGGGAATAAATATGTGTTCTTATATTTTAGGGGGTTTTTTTTAGGGCAATAGCTATGAAAAATGGAACTTACACAAACGCATGTGCGTTACCATATCATTAAAGTAATCGAACTAATGTTTACAAGTAATTCTTGGTTTATGGTGCTACTGCTTTTTTTTCGATGTGGATTTCTAATACAGCTACTTCAGTGATGATGGTTGCCTAGGCGAATGTCTATTGTATCTCATTAAAAGATAACCCAACACTATAGAAAATGAGGAATCAATTTTTGGTAAAAGCCTTAATGTTAGGGATAGCTTTATTCAGCTTCGATAAGGCGGAATAGCAACCTTTAATTGGTACACCGCCTAATTTAGTTAATGCCGGTTTTTATTCAAACGATATGGAATCGAAATTTCTTTTGGTACAATGGTTTTCAATTTGGGCTGCTCTCCAATTTCATTACTATTTATTAGCCATGTTTGGTTTTACTTAACAGAGTTGCTTTTAAATTTAGCAAAAAGAATTCCGCAGGCGGTAAACAAGAAGTTTAACCGATTGATAAAAGAATTAGGTCCCATGCAGTTTGAAAGAAACAATTGTACTGGTTGTTTTTATTGCTACCGGTTTTTGTTGGATAACACGATTTTCTTATTACAATCGTTTTAAATTCCAGGAATAGATGATACTATTATCGCCATGGGTGCGCTATACTTTTATTTATTCTGCCTCTAAAAAATAAACAAATGGTAGAATTATAGTTGGGAACGAATACCGTAAAAATACCCTGGGGAATTTATTATATTATTTGGAGGAGGAATGGCAATTAAGCCCGCAGGTTTTCAAGAAACGGGATTAAGCCTTTGGTTATGGAAACCAAATAGATCTAAACTCGTGGTGTTTCTCTTTTTTTATTAGTCTTTATTATTAATTGTTTGTGTAAATTTTAACGGGAAATAACATCGAATTTAGCAACTACAGCAATGCTTTTGGCCAATTTTGGCACCAGTAGCGACCGACAATTAGATGTGCCAAACCCACTTTATATTAACTTGTAGCTGCAACAACAGCGCTTCATGGGGTGCATTTATGCTACCGTAGCAACAACTCCTAACGCAGTAGTGTTATGGCTCTGGTTATTTTTAAGAATAATCTGATATAGATAAAATCCTGGGGTTTTGGATGAATATTATTCAATTTTGATTTAACTTTACTTGTCTATTATTTGCTACACCCCAATTTTATGGAATTTATAATTTTTATTTATAAACAAGGTTAATAGGTAATTATGTCAACTGCGTTTTAATATGGTAACCGCCATCTAGAAACTTTGCTTTTTAGATTCAGTTCAATAGTGACGTCTTGCTTTTGATTACCCCCAAGCTTAAAATATTTAACGTCAATCATTTCTAGAATTAATAAGCATACTTAAAAACAAGATCGGCAATGCTGGGTAAGTTCATGGCTT
>Ga0163217_1023360_pt1 | contig 15356 bp, 25 predicted proteins | sample SynspAceP_FD_185933 | JGI IMG/M metagenome (GOLD analysis project Ga0163217, IMG submission 185933) | Saline lake microbial communities from Ace Lake in Antarctica - Synechococcus sp. Ace-P (PacBio error correction) | ecosystem: Environmental > Aquatic > Non-marine Saline and Alkaline > Saline ...
AAAAAAGGGGGAGGAGAAAAAAATTGGAAGGAAAACGCCACCAACATTGGATCGAAGAGAGGATTTGAGCAAAAGCGCGCCGAAAAAAATAGTTGCCAAAAACCAAAATGGCGGACCCCCTCTTGGGGGGGAATCTCAAATGTTCTGGAAGCAAAAAGTTTTTTTTGGGTGATTTGCCCTTTCTCGGCGGGAAACCTTTAAAATGCCGTCGAATGGCCCAAACGCGGCCGCTTTCGTCCGGCAAAACCAAGCCGTCCCTTTTCCAGTTTCCCAAGTCGATTGCTCAACCCTTTCTGGTAAGACGACGCCCCGATCTATTATTCATAGCCGAGACAATCGCGGCGGCCGCTCGAATGATCGGTAAATGGGCCAAAATATAGCCCATCGCATCATCAAAATACCGTGTTTTCGCCTTGGATTAGTCTTAAAAGCCCAGTCAAGAGAATTTTTTGATCTGCTTCGAACTGGTGTTACTGAATTGGCTTTCGCTCAACCTCGCCCACGCAAATAAGGCAAAGAAAGCGCCAAAAGGCCGCTTCTGTGCGTTACGGATGGGTCCCCGAAATCCCTGACGCAAACTGGCCCCGCCCGCGCCATTGCGCGGGTTCAATATATTCTTTGTTCGCCGCTTCTGCCTGTCGCCGGAAAATCATCGCGCAAACCGCTTCATGTTTCGATATAGACTTTCGCCGCGCACTTCAGAACATCGGGCAGCCCGTGCCTGAACTAAGCAATCTTTAAGGAACATTCGTCCAACTCCATAAATTCCCCGCGTGACGTCCCTTCTCCGATAGCTCCCGTCGCCTCGGGTTGCCCTCTTGCAACGAGTTTTTGCCATTTTTCCGTAGCGTAGCTGCGGACAGGCCGTCAATCTTTGCTCAGCCGCTGAACGCCATCCGGTTTCGCTCTCTTCCAAACCAATAAAACCCGCGGGCCAACGGCCGTCCCAATCCTGCCACATTCCTCATCAAACTGAACGCATTATCGAGGCTCTCAGCGATCGGCACGCGTGGGTTGACCTACCGAAACCGACCGGAGCGGCTTCGCCCCCGACAGAACTGGTGTCGGGCTTTGTCAGGGCGGATTAGGTTCTGGTAGAGGTCTCCATCGCCCGCAATTCCATGCCGCAGCGCATCATATTGTCGTCTGTCCAGGTCCGTTGCGGTCATCTCTGAATAAAGGCCGTCATCCGCCTCTTTGATCTGCGCAATCAGATCGTCATATTTTTCCTTGGGCCCTGACACGTCACCTGCGCCATGCCGTACGAAGCGCGGCCGCGGGCTTCATCGTGATCCGTCCCCGGCCAACATGCGGGCGATCTCTTCCTCGCGCCATCTCGGAACACGGATACATGGGTTTGGTTGTCGTGCCGTCGAAGCTTCTCATGCTAAATTTGCACGATCAGCAAAGCTGCAACCTGCGCTATGCGTCCACCGACGAAGACTTGCGCGGTTTCCGACAGTTTTTAGCCAAAACCGCGCCGACTCGCCGTGCAACAGACCCCCAACTGCTTGTCGACCTCATCAAAGACCATCACGCTCTCGGCTAGCCGCCAAGCCGACTTTTCAATGCTAAAAAGCGAACGCGCGCCATTTTCGCCGCCGGAACGCATCTGTCGAGCGGCTAAAGGCTGCCTGGGTTGGTCGACACGCGGTGAACCGAACCTGATCACCGCAAATGCTCGATTCCATGCAGGCTCCAACACCGCATAAAGCGCCGCGCGTTCCATTGAGCGGCGGCAACTCGTCATAACGGCTTGTCACTGTTGCGCGCGGCTTTTCGGGCTTTCGCTCAACTCGTGTGCAGCAGAGTCATAGCTGTTTCGCTTGGCATCGCGCCGCTTTCTCGCGCGTCAATGTCGCTTTCACCGTCTCAATGGCGTCTAACTCTCGGCAAACTCCGCGCGTTTTCGCCAAAAGATCTGTCAATACTAACACATACTTCGCGCGGCGGCCGCAGCGAAAAGAGCCGTTTTCGACCGTTCCAACTTGCCCGGTTCGACATCGAAACGCTTCGGCGGCATGACTATAACGGCGTCTCGCGCATCGTTGGTCTCTAGTAGCTGCCCGTTCCAAGCTTCGGCGGCGGCTTGTAAAGCTCCGCCGTCGCCTGCTGTCACCAATCGCCAAATTTATCTCTTATACGTCAACTCCGGTCAGGCCTCGGGTGAGCCGTCTCCTGCATATACTCCGCCGCCCTTCACCGAGCGTGTCCTGCGCCGCTGTCCAGTTCGCTCAACGCCGCCCTCAGCGCCCTGCAGAAACTCCGCTCATGCCAGTGTCCCTCGTCTTCCCCTGCCCGAGGTCGAGGCGTCGAGTTCAGCGATGGGCCAGTTGAAGAAACTCTCGATCTCCCGGCTTTGGCCTTACGATCAAGCAAGGCTCTAGGCTTTCTGGTCTCCGGCGGTCACGATAGCGTCTCGAACAGCGGATAACTCCGCGTCAATAACTGCCCAAATTGTCGAGCATACCAATAATGCGTACTCGGTATCGAGCATACCCCGCGCCCATCATGCTGCCCGTGGCACTTCCAGCAGGATCGACCCAAATGCTGGACACAAGGACTTTCACGCCGATTGGCTGATCATGACGTAAGCTTTGGATCGCCCGTACCGCCCGATACCAACACGGCGTAAACGCAGATCCCAACGCATCCGCCCGTCAAGATCCTGATCCCGCGAGCAAAGCCCAGACCGGAATGACCTCGCGCGGGAAAAGCTGGGCGTCGTCGACGCCTTCTCTGTCCGGCGCGAACCAAGCCAGCGACAGATCGCGCGCCAGCCGCCATGCCGAGCGCATCAAGGAGAAATGATTTACCGCGCCTGTTTCAACCTGTGGCGGCTGAGCCCGCGCGAAAACGTCAGATTCCGAGGCGACTCGATCAAGACGACTTTTCGGACAGATAGTCCGTCAGCATGACTCTCGACTCCTTCAGCCGACTCCCATCGCAATCGCGCTAAGAAAGGCGTTCGGGATGCCTGTCGAAGTAACCGCGCTTTACGAGGTTTTGCTGATCTCTGCGTCGAGATCGACGCGTAATCAGCGAGAAACTGATACGAGTCCGCATAACCATTCGCGTAGACGGGTAATTGTAACCCAAGACTGAACCGACTTTTGGCCTCGCGATACGCCCAAGCGTGACATAAGCTTCGACATACGGTGCATGGCTTTCTTCAACTTGTGATCGTCGTGTCATATTCCCGGACGACACTCTTAAACCGGATAATCGCGGCAGAGCTGATTTGTCGTTTCCAGAATAGAAACGAACGATTCGTCATTTCCTTCCCGGCGAAGGTGACTTGCGTCAGTTCAAGCTTGAGACGACATCGCGCGCAATAATCTTGAGTCGGATAACGGCGCACAACCGCTGCAATGCGACTTGCGCGCTGACCGTGCTTTCTGGTCCCGACTCCACATCAAGATCGGGTCATAGAATAGCTGATCCGCAGAGATAATAGGCGTAGGTTGCTGACTCTGAGCCCCGATGCAAGACCGATATAGCCGCTGCGCATCGCGAACAACTGTCATCATAATCAGCGCTCGATAGACGGCATAGGCACTCATCAAGAGACGACCTGACGCGCCCATTCTGAGAAGTGAGCTGAACTGGTCGACCCTCTTCGAAGAACGGAGCTTCGTTGGTCCCAAACGGCCCTTTTCAAGCCCCTCAACCCTCAATTATGAGATCAATTCGGCAGGCGCTTTCGATGTAAGCGAGCTTTTTCCTTACGTCGCCACCATACCAAGCGTCGAACACGTTCTGGGGTAAAGAATCGGCCCGACAGCGCAAGGGCGCAATTTGGTCGAAGGTTGGACGGTCATTGAATATCCGTGCGCAGACTGATCGTGTCCGTACGGCTCTTACGTCACCAAGTACTGCGTTGAAAGTGAGAATATCTTTAAGCCGGAACAGAAATCGCAGATCATCGGCCTGACCTATCCCAGTCCCGCGATTTCAACGACCATCATGGCAATCAAAGGCCTGCGCGCCTGGGAGGGTCATATTAGTCAACATAAGCTTGTAGCGAAAGTTTAGTCGAGCAGGTCATGGTTCAATCCGTGTCCGCAGCCTCACCGTTGTAAACCCGCCCAATACGGTCCGCCGAGATACTATCTCCCATCAAGTCGAGCGCTTTTATGCCGGACGAACTCATCTCGAATCGCAAACCGTCAGATTTAAGACTCATCGCCATCCAACGACGACGGCATTTTCGAGCGACGGCACCTTTGAAAGACCCGCCTTTCTGCAAGGTCGGCGACCATCATGCATACGCGCAATGTGCGGGCTGAGCGAGACGTCCCGAAAGCCTGTTACATTCGGCGCCATTTTTAAAAGCGCTGTAAGCCGATGGCAGTTCATCGGAAGTCGATGGTCAACTCCAATTCAAAACGGTCCTTGAAGGCTCGATACGAGCCAAGCATCGCCGGAGGAGACTTCGACGGGCTTTAAGACGCGACAGTAACGACGGGCAGCAGCTTGTCGTTTTCATCCGACCTGTTTCCGATCAGTTTTTAGAAAAGCGTTCTTGCCGATCCATCCGAGCGCCGGAAGCTCAAGACCAATCTAAGTCAACAACCAGATTATCAATCGCCTGCGGAAACAGAGCGCCGCGAGCAAATGTTCAATCGTGAGACATCCACGCCCCCTGCATGGAAATCGTTCGGGCTAATGCGAACGGCCCGTCACAGATTCTGGTGGTACACGGATAAATTATTGCGGTCTGTGATATTCTGAAGCGTTAAAAATAACCCGTACCGGCGGCGCTGGATTCATAACCAAAACGGGTTTTGTCGTTCCGCCAGCAGAGAAATCCCCGGCGCATACGGCGGGAGTGCGCGAAGTGTGGATTGTCGTCTAACGTTCGGCATTAAGGATCCTGCTACTTGCTGCTAGAGATCGAAATGCGCGACCACAAACAACGGTCCCGTGGATCGCTCTGGTTACGAACTGCTTGACCTTTGAAATATATTGCTTTTCGCCTTTATACGCGAAACGCTTAGAGTCTTCGCCTCTAAGTCGATTCTGACGTCGCAGAAACTCGGATTTCAAAGCTCATCATTCCCATTCTTCCGCGACGAGATCGCCGGGAGTGAAGTTGTCGTCTGAGCTTGCGTTGGCTCAAGGTGGTGAATCACTGGGAACGGCGCGGCTTTCCGGCCCAAAGACCGAATGGACGGCGAGTCCGCGAGCCGCTGGGCTTCTTGGAACTGTGACCGCGACGCAACAGGCGCCTCGGGCAAATAACCTCGAAAACCGCAGATTGCAATTGGCGTCGACGAATGCTGTCTCGGCGGATCCGCCTGAATCAACGCGGCGGATATGGCTGTGTCGTTGCGTGCTGTTGGAAAGGCGTGGCCATTTACGCGCCTATCGGCTCGGTTTCTTCTCTCAAACGCCGTAATCGAATAGGCGGCACGGGGCTTTCGGCCTCGGCTTTTTCGTGAACCCCTAATTCTGACGGATGGAAGTCCTCTAAGACACATGGTCTTCCTGAGGCTTAGGCTTAAACCGTGCCGGCTATGTCTAGCGCGTCGCTTGCATCCATCGCCAGTTGCAACGACGGAAACACGCGGACAACACCGTCAAGGCTGCAGATCGAGGCTGCTGAGCCGACAATAAATATCTGGGCGTCTTCATTCACTCAATTGCGATCATCTGCGGCGGCTTCATCAACTCTCAAACAGAGTAGATCGTACCACCGTACATATTGATGAGTCGCCCTTGGCGCCTTCAACGCAACATCGTCGAGCAGGAGTGAGATGGGTTTTGAGCGCTCTACAGCGCGGCCTTTCACCAGTCCGCTTCGCCCGTACCCATCATGGCCCTTACCCATTCTCGTCATAACGTGGCGAACATCGTTGAAATCGAGTTGAATAGACCCGCACAACCATCAAGTCGTGCACAACCCCGAACACCGGAGTACAAGCACTTCATCGGCGAGTTGAAAGCAATCCGCCATGGTTGGGGTGCGTTCAGTTCGCGACCCGGAAACCGGTTCTGATTCGGGATGGGTATCATCGTAAATCGACACAGGCATATGAGATTTCTCGATCCCCTGCTCCGCCAGCTCATGTTCGGCGAGACCCTTCAATGAATACATGAAAGGCTTGGTCCGAATGCCGACGGTTCAGGATGCCTGCGGTCCGCAGGGCTGCGCGCTGCAATAAACAGGGGGCAAAGCAACCTGTTCCCCGTGCCTGCCGCCCATACCAGCCGCAGACGAAGAAGCATATGCCGAGCCGTCTAGATTGTTGTATGAAATTTCGTCGAGGCTCTCTTTCTGCCCTGACTGCTCGCAACTTTCCGAACCCATACCAGCGCCGAGGCCTTGTGTGATGCCGCCGCCCATTTGCAACGCGGGCGAGCGGCTTTAGAGAGCGCGGCGCTTGAGCGTCCGTATTGGCGACGATTGAATTGTTCGACATCCATCCCAGACCGGTCATGATGTCATATTGTTGACGGCGTTCCCGGCCACCCCGCCAACGCTATGACGACGATGCTGTGCTTGAGTTCGACGGACGGGGGCATTTTGAATGTAATTGACATCGAACGGTACCTAATATGGGTCAATGACTGGTTAAGCGCTCCGGTCGGCCCTCAAATGTTAACCGCGTGGTTTAGCATTCAGGAATTTTAAGCGTTTTAACGCCATTATCTGAGCATCCCTGACGACGACTACCTCCGTGATGTGGAGGAATTCGATTGCGTCAGTCAAAGACAGGCCTAGGTGCGCCCGATGACCGGCCAGGCGCAAAATCCAACTGTTTCGACTCGGATCTTGCAACCAATCGGAAAACGAATTCGGTCAACAATGATGGCGGCAATTTTCGGACTGCAAGCGTCGCATCGACATCAAAATGCTTTCCCTGCGCTGGAACAAATTGGCGTCCTCTTACAATTATGCGGATGCCATGAATCAACAGTGGATCGTGGTCAGCTTCTGTTCCGGTTTCGGCTTCCCCGCTAACTGATCTGCGGCCGATCGCCGGATGCGGTATGGGCGCAAAGATACTGTCTGCAATGCCCATTGGTGGGTTTGCTATCTTTGCATTGCGTGCCAAATGTTTTGCGTCCGACTTGCGAAATGTTGCTCATCTTTTCGTCTACTTGCATAGGTATGTGCTGCCTCTGCACCGTGTCAGTGCCCGCGCGATCATTTCGCGATGGTCTCATAGGGCGCTTCGCTGCCCGGATCATGAGCTTGTTTCACCGTCCTCATGATTGTGCGCCGATTTCTCGCGCCTGCTTTGTTGGCACGGATCATGCAATCAGCATTGGTGGTCGTGGACTCTTTTGGCGGCGCTTTGTGTTCTCGCAGCGTCGTCTTTGTCCTGACAGGAATCCGCCTGCCCGCGACCATGAAAAGTAAGCCTCGCCGTATAATCTTTTTCGCCTCAAGTCATAGACGGCTTCCGCCGCGTGCTGGGCACCGCACAGCTTTGTGGTTATATTGTGTCATTCCGTGGCCGTGATTTTCGGATTCGCTCTTCGCGTTCATCGCCGCCAGCGACAAGTTTTCGATGACGTTTTGATCGGGGCGATATGTTCTGCCTATTCGCCGGGTCGCCATGGCGGTCTGGCGTGATGAACTAATCTCATTCCAAGGTGTCGAACAATCCTTGGTATGGGCGCCCATCAGCCACACAATGGTTGCTGAATTTTCATTCTCTCCGCCCGCGATCAATCTCGCTACATGTATTTATTGCGAGAATTTTCTGGATTTTCTACGGGCTGTTCATCATCAGCTTCGCTTTGCTTCGGCATGATGGAGCGAAAACTTCGCCTCGCTCTGCGCTGGACCGATGGGCGACATCGCCGAACCGCCAACTGCGGTCTACGGCTCTTTTACGTCCCACCGGCGCCAGCCTGATCGCCTGTTTATTGCCCCACAAGTTTAAACTGGGAACCGTGTCCGTATTTAGTGTTATGTGGACTTTGGCCTCGTCTCGCTCGGCATCATTCCTGATCACCGACGCGCAAGCTCTCGAACTGGGGTGCGGGTAGAAACCTAACCCGCACCTTGCCAAGTCGGAAGTCTTATAGGTATTTTTCAGCTCGCGTTTTGAGGAGCTTACCCGTTGCATATAAGTACCGAGCGGTAGCTCGTCTTGAAAGACAATCGCGTCAGGCAATCCACCATTCGCCATTATTGCGATACAGGCTTTGATTGTCTTCCTTATTTGGTGTTCCCCGGCACCGCTCTGAATCGATCAAATTGGGGTCGTTCCCTGCATTTCCATGACGCACACCGATACAGGCCCGCCATCGCCACCTCAAAGGTATGCACGCCGCATTCCTGATCTCGATAGACACACCCAACTTCACCGCCAGACTGATACGTTCTTTTAAGAGCGTCCGTAATTCCATAAGCCTCGGGATGAAGTGGCTGAGACAATCGCCCGTCGCAAAACCACCGTCATCTGAACGCATCCGGCCGCAACCCTTTGAAATATGCCTGAACGCACCAAGGCCCGCGGGACAATGCAATGCCCGGACCTTTCAACCGTCCTGCGGGCAGCTCATTGCCTTCATCATCCACAATCTCGCATTTCGACGCATAGATAAAGGCCCGGCGACCCGCCAACAGCTTTTGCCCTCAACGGTTGACTCGTAATCACCAATATCTGTGGTCGTGATGCGCGCATAGTCGATAACCGACGGCGACGTTTCCCGTCATGCCCCAGCCCTGTGCATCGGAAATACCCAGCATCTTGTCATAGGCTCGCACAGACTTCCGGAAGAGTCCGACGCCCCGACCAAGGCCTTTCTTCACTTTTGGCAATTTAATGCTTCAGCTTGCAATGATTATAGATTTGCCGGCCACACGTTCGCCCCCGCCATTAAGTGACACCTCTTGCAGGAACTGAGTTCTTCGTCAGGCTCGGCCGTCCAAACCGTGTCCGGCATAAAAACAATTCCGCGCCGACCATCGCGAGAATTAGACAGTCCCAGGCCGAACCGTGAAACATTCGCCACAACGCCGAGAACGGTATCGCCGTCCACCGCGCCAATAACGTCGGTCGCGCAGCCCGCCAATGGCGTGCAAAATCTGTCGAAAGATTGGTGTAAAGCACCCTTACGGATCCACCTCGTCCGGACGTATAGCAAAGCGTGCAGGGCCGTATTTCTCATCAAAGCGCGGCTCACTCGAGGTCTTCGGAGGCTATCCGCGATAAAGCCCTCATAATCTAACAGAGGCCGCATAGTCTGGCATACCAAACTGTCGTCAGCAGATCCAGCGTTCACCCGTTGGCAACGCTTGAACCCCATCAATGATCGACCGATATCGTGTCAAACAAGACAAATTTGTCTTGGCGTGGTTGACCATCCCACGCGAATCTGTCTTGGCTTAAGGCGCGGGTTTTAACGGTGAACAACAAAGCGCCGATTGAGCTGACGCATAATAGATTTCGATGTGCGTGTAATTTATTCCACGCGATCGGTGGCGACGCGGTCCACCTGTTTTAACCCCGCTTTCGTATCAGCGCAATTGGCAGCTTCCGCACGCGCACAGCACAACACCGCCAACCTAACGATTGGGTTTGCCGAAACAAAATTTGGGGGGTCGCCTTTTATTTTTCCCAAAAAAAAAAAAAAAAACCCGGAAAACATGATTTCGCGTCGTATGCACGGTGCGCGTGTCGTCAGACACGAAACATGAGCTTCGCGGCTCATCATTAGGCCTAGCATGGGCATTCCCCCGGAAAAATTGTTTCTCTTGAATTAAGGCAGTCTGTTTCCACGACTGGGCAAAGCGTCAATAAGAGAGCCAAATGGACGCCACGATCTATGAGGACGTTCTGACAGTCCGCTAGGGCGGCTGGAGGGCTATGCCGTGCAGACGCCGCTGCTTTCACGCGCCGGAAATCGATGCGAATTGTCGGGCTGAAATTCCACTTCAATAGCGACGTGTCTGCAGCATGTCGCGCGTTCAAATGATCGCGGTGCACGCAAACCGGCTGGCCCGGCGATGACTGAGGCCAACGCGCGCGCGCGTGGTCGCGTTCTCGTCCGGCAATCACCGCAGGTGTTGCACGCGCGTGCCAAGGGAACTCGGCATTGATGCGATGCATCGTTATGGCCGTCCGATGCCCACCCTGCATCACCAAGTCGCTGGGCGTGAGCGCGACGGCGCAACCGCGTCAGTTTATAATCGGGCTGACAAAAGCCCGGGAAATATCGCACCAAAAATCGCACGACGCGACGGAGCAAATGTGGTCCGTCCATGACGACCCCTATTCATTATCGCGGACAAGGCACGGCCGGTTATGAGATCCGCTCGTCTGACACTCGATTTGAATGCGCTGGTCACCTGTACGGGGCGGCGGCCTCTGCGCGGGCATTAGCCGTCGCTATTGGGGACGAGAGTCAGACACGCAACATTTTTGGCGCTGAGCCTGTCGTTTACAATGATCACCAAATGAGTCTTCAAGCGGCGAGAAGGAATCGGGATCGAAAACCCACCGCCGACGCTGTGCATTGCGATCGATGACTCCATTCAACGGTAAGATCAAACCTGGTCAATCACCTCGAAGTCTATAACCGATGGTGTTTGATGTGAGTGATGAGGACACTGCCTATAGGCGATGAAGCCTGCCAAAGCAATATCTAGACGTAACACTGGACCCGTGCGCAGCGGCGATGGCAGCCGTCGTCACGGGGCGCTTCCCGCGCTATAATACGCGTCGCCGTCATTCTAAGTCCGTGCGCAAAATGTCGACCCAGATGTAATGGCAAAGGCGATGGCACCTAAGCTCTGAAAGCGCAATCTCGCCCAGCGTTTTCTTCTCCAGAGCATGAACGGGCACGTGCCAACCCTCTGCGATACCAGACAACGAGCAACACAAATCGGCTTTTCCGTCTCTCGCCGGCCCGCAAATCTTCCGCGGCAGAATACGTCATCGGCGCAGGCTAATGAGTCAGCGTCCTAGCCAACGAATGCAACCCCGTGATAGCACCCGGTCGCGAGAAGCCGACGATTGCGGTGACGTAATAGTTCTTGCCATGCTCGCTCCGTTTCTGATGATATGGGCGATCAGCCATCGGTGCCGTGTCCGAAAATGGTTTTTGACTCAGTGCAAGAAGCGAGCGCGGTCCGAGCCATTCACTGGTGCCCGTCCGCTATAGAAAAGCGCGCTCTTCTCTTCCGCCGCTCGCGATCGCGCACTTTGTTTCAGTCAAGATCGCGACAAAGTGCCAAGGCTGAAAGTTTTCGCGCCGCTCGCGCTTGTTCCAGCAACGCGGCTCGCTAATTCTATCAGTGTGCGACGGGCTAATCAGCAAAATCACGGATGGTGCGACGGTTCGCCCATGAGGATCGAAATTGCTCCAGTTGATCTTGCCATTTCAAGTTTCAGACAGACGCTCAAGCCTGTCAGCGTCGCAATGTCTCGATGCCATTAATTGCGTCCAGTCGAGGATCACTTCCCGTCTTGCCGGTTTCCATCAAGATCGAACGCATCTGAAAATCGCGCGCAAGCGAGCGATGCGTAATCATCGTTTCATATCCAAACGCTATCAATCATGGCGAGCATTTGCTTGCCAGGTCTCATACATTTGACGCCCATAAATACTCCTTTAAAGTGTCAGTGCTTTGCCGACCAATTTTCCCAAGACGAAGCGGAATAAGGCGAACGCCGGAATACGGAGCATGCGCGAAATCTTACCGCACCATCATGCATCGTATCGAGCATTTGATCAAAGCTGGCTTGGCCCCGCTTCATATTCCAGACCAACGCAAAGCCTCCTCATGCCGATGTCCGACATGACGGCTTTCAAACCTGGTCATCGTATTGACCTTGTCCTTCGCGCGTGACGTTTTTGGCGACTCTAACTCGCCAGTCATTCACATCCAAGCACAATGCGCCGAGCCCGCCCGTTCACAGATACCCGACGGCCATGATCACGATTTGGGCCTGCACCTTGATGAGAAGTCTTCGCCAACCAGATCATGCCCAACGCCGTATGGACCGCTTGGCCGAGCGGGATCGAGAATGCGGCAATCTCAATGGTCGAAATCATCGCCCGAGCGGGATACGTTAATTTCCCGGCAAAGCCAAGATATTCCGCAAAGGCACCCGCAAATTAATCTGCGATCCCTTTGGTGTCGGGGATCAAGGGTGAACCGTCCGCCCGAGCCATTGCGTGACGGTTTGCCAACAACATGGCCTTCAGCCGCTAACTCGTTCGCCGATTTTACCGCGTCACTGTCTACCAATCCGCTTCAATACCGTCGCCGCCATATTCATGCCGACCACATCGGACGGGACATTTTTCTGCGCCACTCATCCTATTAATAAATGTGGCATATCCGGTGCCAACAAATGGCCGTGCGTTCGAAATCCGGAAATCAAGCGACTTCGTCGGTGCCGATTTCCGGAACTGAAACATCCTGCATCACAAAGCCCCTCCAGCGCTTGCCTTTAACGTATGGCTTTTCCATCTTCTGAACCATATTCTCGTATTCCGAATGTCGTGTAAGAAAGGGTGAGATGGTTTTGAAATGAAATGCTGCTGTGTCGGCTGCGCTAATTCTGGGGCCATAACCTGGCCTTCTGGATGCTCATGATCAAAGTCACTGGGTCATCCTCGCCCAGCAAGTGCCGCGCGCCTGACCGTCCGCTGTCATCATGGAAAATTAATCCAGACCCGCCATGGAGGAAACTGCGCTCTTCCCGCATCATAATCGCAGTCGCGCTGGCGGCCTCACCTTCACAGGCGCAAATTATGTCATTGAACGAAAAGATGAAAACGCCAGCGGCGGCGGACTGCTCGCCACTTCACACTGACGGGATCCCTGAAAACCTTTCGCTACTCGGCCGAGCGTTGATTGTGCGCCCCGCTTGGAGTGCCGCTTTGGCCGCCAATTTTATGTCAAACTCCTGAAGCGTCAGGCAGCGCGAAACAGATGAAAGAATGGAAAGACCCCGCACAGATTCTCACGCTGTGTCGGGAACTGGCCGCTTTAAACTCGCCGCAAGCGGCGTTAATCGGCTATTTCTCGCTAGAGACTTGTCGACGTGATCACTCTGAGTATAATCCGGGCCTAGCACAGGAAACAGTCATCGCGTCACTTGCGGCAAGAAGTTTTTCAAGACGCTATTACGCAAAGTCGTCATATGACCGGAATGCCTGTGAGCAATTGCGTCTGATTCTGGCGCCTCCCTCAATCCAATCTCCGGCGTTATCAGGCGATTCCTCGTCTTGTCAGAGAGAGTCGTCATGATTGCTCGCTCAGTTCAGCCGAAAACGATAATTCTGTGGGACACTGAGATTAAAACATATCTGACGCTCCGTCAGCCATCCTGACCGGACACATCAAATTGAACACGCCGCGCCTGGGTCCCATGTGCTAGTCAGAATTTGCCCGAATACGTAATCCCTTCGGAAGTTGGAACAAAATCATACCCATTGTTGTCATTATGTGGACTACAGAAAGTGCCATCGGTAATTGGATCCGCGGGTTTCGCGACGCGCTAGTCCCATGCAGCTCAAAGGCCGTCATGAGTTCGTCTCGGCGGCAAGTTTACTTCGAACATAGTCTCCGTCGGAAGTCGAAAGACTAATGGCCATGCATAGAATCGGGCGAGTTGGAGGTGCAGTACGGCGCCTCCGCCCCTAACATTGAGACAATACTATAATGTATGGTCTGTTTTTCTCTGCAGCGAACACATCCCAGCGTTTTCAGATAGAGATAGGCTCGACCCGTGTCGACCATGCTCAAGCGCTAGGTTGAAGCCGATACAATGCGCTCGACGACCTCGTCGCTCGCTCGTTGCATCAGCATTGATCTTAACGAATACAGTCGTGTCGATAACTGCTCTCCCGCCCAGGGAATTGATAGGTGGAACGCACGTCTAAACCTCCGTCACAACTGTTTCTAGCGTGCGCCTCTTGAATAAGATTGTCAGTCACAATTTCGCGGCTAGAAGAGACCTCTGAAATCAATGACAGAAGGGCGCAATCAGCACCCAAAGCGCTGAAATTCAGTCTGACGAATCCAGCCGAATTGTTCCTGCAACAGCTAACAGCCTGCAAGCCACATCCAGTGACAATCATTGTTAGGCAGACCGTTCTCAAAAGAACGACTCCTCTCAACGACCCGAGTTCCTTGCCGACCTAGTGAAGGCCCGCAACCGCACGTCATTTGCTCTGGCGTATGCGCCGCGCTCATTTGTGTGCGGATGCGGCCGAGACCCTTCGCACAACTCGGAGAGAAGAAGCCGATCACATAAGCCTGTCGTCCAGCAGTTCGCTCTCATCTCCTGCGCCAATTTGCATCAGCAACATGACCGATGATTGATGTCCGCCGCAAGAGATCGAAGCCCGCTTCGGTCCCTGCCGCGCGAACGTTCGGCATTATCGAAATCAGACGCGTTGCGAATCGTCGCCCGTTTGTCCATTCCAATAGTTTCAGGATTGCGCCGACAAGCTCGCGCGGGAACTGTTGAGAACAAATAAGGCGCGAGCCGCTGGCCAACATATCACCACTTCTGACGCGCGCAGGTAAAGCCGCCCATCGCGCCGCGAGCGCTTTGCCCAGTTTCCCAGTCAGAATGTCCGACGCCGTCCGAACCGCCACAATGCTCGCTGTGCCGCGTTCCCTGCTCAACGGTCGACCAAGAAATCCGTCCCGAATGGCCAATCTAAAACCAATACAACAGCGCGTCACAACATATTCTTTCAGCCGCACGACGCCCTTCAAGATACAAATCGTCCGTCCCATGAGAAACACGTCCGTCGCGAATCAAATGTGACGCGCCGCCCTCGTCTCGGCGCCTGTTTCAGCTGGCTCCAGACGCCCATATCGTTATTGCTTAAAGCGATAGGTTTTCGCTTTGCAGAGGCGGACACCATCACTGATCAGGCGATTGAGACTGTCCGAGACATCGCATCTCCGGTCAAGCAGCGGTTCAAATACGCCGCCATGGCATCAAACAGGCGCGTATAGAATACTATCCTCATAGCCCGAGCCACTCAGCCAGCCCCCGCCAGCCCCGGTGTCTGATCTTGTGTGCCGCAGATAAAGCGTACACTCCGCTCCACTACCCGAAACCGTGCGCGTCGAAGCGCTGTTTTACTCGCTTCGACAACCTCCGGCGCATCGCGAGGGCCGAGAATAATTATTGGCGCAAGAAGTCAGGAACATCTTTCGTCTCCCATTGGAGATTCTCATCTCCGCATCCCTCGCCCTCCGTGTATCCGTTCGCGCTATAAAGGCTTCACCTCATCTGCTAAGTTCGGTTGCGATAGTATTGAAAAATGTGTCTACATTAACCTGAATAAAGAAACGACGACAATGCTCACCCATGTATCTCGGTGCCGTGTTGTTTAAAAGTTTTACCTCTTGTCGCGAA
>Ga0163217_1084909_pt1 | contig 15356 bp, 19 predicted proteins | sample SynspAceP_FD_185933 | JGI IMG/M metagenome (GOLD analysis project Ga0163217, IMG submission 185933) | Saline lake microbial communities from Ace Lake in Antarctica - Synechococcus sp. Ace-P (PacBio error correction) | ecosystem: Environmental > Aquatic > Non-marine Saline and Alkaline > Saline ...
GACGTCTGGACGAATGTGCAAGGACGGAAGACGAGGGTGATTAAAACCTGGTATACCGAAGTGCCAAGGGCAAGATCGAAAACGCGAATGCCGAGAGGGGGAGGGGAGCGATGGAGTAGAGAGGAGGGTCAGCGGCCCGCAAGCACACGGGACTGAAAGATGAACGGAAAAGTGTTTGGGCGGCATAATGGGACGGGTGAGCCTGCGGTGGGGCGTATGCGTGCGGAATTAGGTCAGGCCCGAGATAACGGCGACGACGTCAGGCCGAAGGGTATGGGAGGAGGGACCCGATGCTAAGGTGCGCAGGATGTTTGTTCGAGGGCGTGGCGTGGTTGGCAGACCGCGAATTAGAATTATGGCACGGAGCGCCGAACAGTGAAAACCATCGAAGGAAAGTGGGGAGCCCTGTCTGAAGACGGACCGCATTCGGTCGAGACGAAATATGCCAAATTGGGCGGCGGTTCAGGATGAGCATGGTCAGCCGGTGGAAGATAGCGTGGAGATCTTGGGGGGTGTTGCAGAGCGAGCGCTGGCGCAAGGGAAGAAGCGGGAAGTCAATGTTGGGAACCGTTAGTTCGACGCACTGGACGAGCTTGTGAGAGCAGGTGCCGAACAAGAAGGGGAGGAATGACGAAGCGAGGAAAGCGCGAGAACAGAGTGTGCCGCAGTGAAAAAAGAACTGTTTTCTACAGTAGTACAAGTTGATGTTTTGAGCCTGAGCTTGCCGCGAAGTAGGGATAACAGCGGAGTGGAGCGAGCCGGGCGAGAGGGCAGGAAGCGGGATGTGTGAGCGTGTGTTTTAGAGAGCGCGCAGGACGGCTTGACTCCGGCAATATAACATGCGCCCAAACCTCTCTTCCATCTAGAGGGGTATAAGGAGCGGCACGCAAGAATAAATCTAACCGGAGCAGAGAAAAGGTGGCCGGTTTGAGAGGGGAACGCGCGCCATAGAAGACGGGCGGAGAGAATAGGGAAGGAGGTTGAGATATGAAAGTAGAAATCCGTATTGTATTGGGTTGGCGACACTAAGAGCGAGATGAAGCCGGGGCAGTGGGGGAGAACGCGTAGGCAGCACGATAAAGCGTAAGACGGGGCGTCAACGGCGTTGACGAATGTCCAAGATGAGACGGCGCCAAGGCTGGGAAACTGCGGCGTTACCACAAGGTCTGCGGGCTTGGCCGGCACGACTGGCGAATGAGGGGAAGAGTGGAAGGCTTGGACGGTCGCGAAATTTTGCCGCGGCGGTTGCCGGGGGCCGCTGTGACTGGGTTGACCCACGAACGGACTGTCGAAGACTGTTCGTCCCCACAGACGGTAAACCCGGCGCGTTGTTCACCGCGCTGAGAGGGCCGTCCGAAAGAGGGGGCGAGAAGTCTAGATGACCTTGACGCGGGTGAACAACAAGACGTGGAAGGGAACCTCAGGCACAGAGAACAGAGATCGACCGTCAAGGAATCGACTTGCGATGCGCAGGAAGACTATATGATGACGGGGTAAAAAGGAGGGGCTTACATGAACCGGGGAGGAGGAGGTGTTAAGAGGGGAGAGAAGGGGGGGAGGGAAAAAAGTGAGAGAAGAGCTTGGGGGAGCGTTTCTGGCCAGCCAAGGATCTGGAGATGGCGGCGGACTGAAAGAGTCTGGTATCGGAAGACCGGGCACCAGAGGAAACGGACAGAGAGCTGAAGGGCCCTCGGGGACAGGTACCTTGGCCGCAGACGAACAACAATCAGCGTAGCGAGCCTGATAGCATGTTCCGAGACCACAATAAGGAACCGAAGGCGCAGGAAGCAATATCTGGCCCAGAGGGAGCTTGCGGATTGCCTATACAACCGACGCGGGGTCAGGGGATCTGGCGCAGCGACACGCGGCACGACGTCGAGAACGCGCAAGCGAGCAGCATCAGTGCCTCCCGGAGGGGATCGAGTCGTACCAAAGGAGCCTCTAGGGGAACCCATGTGGTGCGTCGAACAGAGTGACAACGGATTGGGAGCGGGAAAACGTCACGCCGTGTTGAGAGGTACGTGATGCTCTGAGATCAAAGCGGCGGAAGAGAGCTGAGGGCGTGGCGACACATGCGGCAACGGAATCCGAGAGGAGAGATGAGCGACAAACAGCCGACCAAGCCCACAGAGGAGTTGCACAGTGTTCTTGAGCACCGGGGAAGAAGGGAGAGGTACGATGTGGTGGAGATGGCGTGGGGGGAGTCTTGAGGGAGGCTGAGAGCGTTTCGGAGAAAGCGTAATCGAGACTGTCGAGAGGTAGAAATGAGAGAAAGAAGATGCTTGTAGCCAAGGAAACAGCGGCGAAGAAACCCCGAGATAAACGTCCTGAAGCACGTTGGCCTGGAACAGCGTCAGTGTGGGAACAGATGGCGGCCTGAGTAAAAAGCACACGCCTACCGTTTCCGCGTAGAACAGCATTCGTCAGAGGAGCAGCGGAGGCAATTTCGCGCGGCGCCTCCGTGCGCCTGATAAACGCCATAAAATAAAGCACCGGACCCCGGCGACATCGCGAATAAGATGCAGTTGAGATAACAGGTCGAGACAGAGCAGGGAAAATCTGATGACGACAAGTGGCCGAGAGGGCCCTCAACGGGGGGAAGAGCTGCGGGTGGTGCGCAAGGGCTGAGGCAGATGTTTGCTGGAAGAGAAGACACCGCTAGTAGAGATCCTGAAAATACTTTATCAGTGATTATCAGCGCTGATCCTTGGCAATAGTCAGCGGTGTAGATGCGTTCCTACGTGGGGACACATTAACCTGGGCGAGAAGTATGTGAAGAGAAGCTGGATTGAAGCAGGATCTTACAGGAGGTTTATGGGAATGAGACCGTGCAGCGGGGTATAGACAATCGAACGCATAATGAATTTAATCGAAAGCTGATAAGCAAGCCAAGTCGTCGAACTGCGTGCGGCGATGGTCTGGTGAGCATAACCAACACCCGTCACACGTGTGGCGTGGTTCTGGCGCTGCATAGACGCGCGACAGATGCTAGGCGGTGATCGCTGATGTGGCGCGTGTTTGTCGCAGAGAACTGGGCTGTATTCAGAAGATATGGATGGGTCGGTTTTGAGACGAGTTGAGGATTTAATCCGTGAATAGCCACAAGGCATGAACTGGATGTCTGATGATCGATAGGCACTTGATTGGACCGCACGTTTGGACACGGCGCGCAAATCGGCAGTGTCCGCGGGCGTGATAACCCAAGCTTCGAAAAACGAGACTGTATGACGCGTCGCGCTGTTACCAACCGCGTATCTACATCGCCCGCCCGTTGTGTGAGAGGCCGGATGCAGTGATCGCGTGGCCGAAGCGCGTATTTGTCCTGCGGGGTGGAGTTCATGTGCTGATGGTATTGTACACCGGCCGCTACGGGAGCGGTCAGGCCTTAGAACGTAGTTGACCGGACAGGGCAAGCTATTGCCGGACGGCTGGACAACCAACAATAGCGCACATCGAACTAGGACTCGTGCCCACTATCGTTAATGTATGACTTCGTGATGAGTAGCCCTATGTGGCAGTTAGATTAAACCGGAGGAGGACGAGCTTAGAAGGGGTTCAGACTTGTACGGCGGCGAGGATTTGCACAGAATCGGGCGAGCACCGCGCTGATCGCAGATATGAGTTGGTTGGAAGCTTGGGGTAGTTCGAGATCTACTACTGAGGAAATGAGCATGTCACGCCGAAAACGTGCGAGGCAGCCGGGTATTCAGGAGGGGGGGAGGGGGCATTTCCCTAAAGGTCAGAGCTGAAGGCTAAAGGCATCGCTGCACTCGGGCTAGAACGTCCAAACGTGTCAGTGAAACCTCCGTGGTTGGTAGCCCAATCAGGAACGCTCGGGGTAAGATTATCCGCACCGCTGAGTCCTGCACGCCAAGTACCCAGCGGAGGGGGAGAGAATCAATATGACAACGGAAAAAATATTCGGGTCTTTGGCGATCGCTGTGTGGTAATCGCCGATATCACGAAAGCAGACGTTTAGGGGGGAATACAACCACTTAAGCCAGACGGGCGAGCGGCGCGTCGAATGCGTGCGCTTTGTTGCGAGAATGCTCTTCTAGCCGGGGCACGATTTCGCTGTACAGATCTCAGGCAATACTGAAAGCGATTTGAACAGACATGTCGGGTCGAGTTGAAGAACGAGGTAGGAGTGTGCAGATTACACCAACGACGCCGAAGGACTCTGCCCCTTAAATGGTCGGACCTAGTTGCCAACGAAGCAGGCCGCCCTTCGACGCACAGGGGGCGCTGGTCAATGGAGAGGTGTCGGGAGAAAAAGTCTGTTAAGTATACTTCACAGAATTCCCTGAATGGGAGCAATCCTGGACGGACCGGCAGCGAGACTTTAATGGTCGAAAAGTCTATCAAAATCCTTATACCAGTGCTAATCCTGCGCTGGTTGCTGGGGAGGAGAGAGCGTATTGGACGACCGCGGCATATCCGGGAAGTAGTATCGCGAGAGTGAGTGTAGAAGTATGGGGGACTGCAGGCAGGGTGCGATCTCCGTCCTAGAACTGAGACGCTGGAACCAGACTAGGCTTTTCGGATTGAGCGCTATCCCCAAGACGGGGACTGGGTTACGGACCGCGGATGGCGAGCGGCCCTTATGTGCTGTTGGGGTTGTCAGCGTGGCACGAGGAGGGTGCTGGGTAGTAAGTGCGAATTTGCCGGGAGCGGCGAGGGGACTTATCGCTCTTTACGAGGTACATGAAGGATAGGAGTCCGTTTACATACGCGAGTACTGACTGATGAATGGGGCGGATACTTTTGCGGTGCCGCTGTCAGGAGCTGTTGCGGTTCTTAACGGGTATGGTGATCTACAGGCAGAGATTATCGTAAGAGAAAGGCTTTGAGAGACTGGCGTGCATTTTTGTAGTACGCGGGTCTATGGACTTTCGACGGCGAGTGCGTGGGAGTATGGAGTATCGTTTCACAAGCGTGCAAGTCACGGCCAGCAACACTTCGGGGATGCGGTGGGCAAACTCGGAACCGGATGCCGCGCGTCACACGGGAACAAGGGGGGGCAAATATGTAATGCTCGAGCGTGGAATACTGGGGGGACTGGCCGGGAGTGAAGATTGTGGATGTTATCCTTGTCCGAAAGCTTTGGGAATCCTGCTGAGGACTTGGGGAGCGTCAGTAACGAGCCGTACCTATTACAAGCTAGATCTGGCGTTGAGAGAGTTTCAATTAGTTGTATTACGGGACGTGCACTGGGGAGCACGCTCCTCTTATTGTGGCTGGTAGGAACGGTGGATGTCTTGGCCTACTTCTGGCCACCAGAGGAGATAGGAGAAAGGGAAGGGGCAGCACAGACTTGACATTGATGCACTTCGAGTTATGCATGCAATGATGCACGAGTGTGGTCGCGAGTGGCCGTATAGGTGCGGAAGAGGTGATGCCGAGGCGGAGGGGTTGGCAGCCGTTGCGACTAGGGGACAAAAGTGACGGAAGAGGGTAAGGCCGAATAAGCCTGGGGCTCGACTAAGTGGCTGCAAGAGGAAGCACGATGCGGCGCTGGGATCATGGGCCTGCCGAAGCAAGCACTGGAAGAATACGCGATCGCACCGGAGGGGTATGAAGGTGAACGTGGAGCCGGTCGGAGCTGTAAGAAGGGCACGCGGGGGCACGGGGGGATCGATTTTCGATGTTCCGAGAGTCTCGTGGGGGATGAGACGGCAGGTCCGGATCCTAAAGCCTCGTACGAGAATTGGGAGAACGGACGAGTTTATTGGGAACGATTGAGGATTTGCTGCGCTTGGGCTGGTGCTTCGTCACACTTAATGGCACGGCGATCGTGCGAGCGAATAATTACATGAGCTTGGAATACAGGTCAACTCCAGACCGAGCAACCATTAAGGGAAAGACTTTTAATCATGGGCCTGAACAGAGCAACAACAAGCGCTGAGTGAGTCCCTCGAACGAGTGTCGCGAGACAGCATACGAAACATGAATAAATGAGATATTGTACGTTTTCGACGTACGTGCGGGATAGTCGGACCGGTGAACCGTGATTATGGATGGGAAAGCGATTGTATGGTAATCGCGGGAGCAGGGGACCGCAGTGCAAGGGGTCGGGGGGAATCAAACCGGTTGACAAAGCTGCGAAGATCAAAACGCATGAGGGAAGAACAGAAACACCAGAAAAGGCACACGAATTGGGAGTGGGGAGATGGCAGGTGGCTGGGATGCGTTCGGTGAAGTGTCGAAGAAAATGGATAAGAACGCGGTCGCGAGATGGGGGATAGGTGGCATCCGCGAGCAGCTTTAACTGTGGTCCGGACCATACTGAAAAGATGCTCGAAAAACTGATATACAGTGCACCCAATGTTGGGTTCCGGAAAGACCCCAAAAAAGAGAGCACGAAGGGAAGATGACGCAAGTGGCAATTAAACACTCGAGAAGGTTAAGGGAGATGCCTGATGAGAGGGCAGGAAAATACGAGAGACCGGTCAAGGGGAAGCTGTGCGGCGGCCAGACAGCAGGGCGGGTCGCCATGTAGCGACGTAGGCTTGTGCATGGACGTGCGCCAGAGCATCAATGCTATTTGATGGACGTACGGTATCGGCCCTGAGATCCTGAGATGATTAGGGAAGGTGCTCGATATCGATGGTTAACGAACTTTGGCCGAAGAAAGGGTATGACCGATAGACGTGTGAGGGTGACGCACGAAAGAAGGGGAAAGTTCGGCGCGACAGAGGTCGCTAATGGAAGCGGGTCATGCTGTTGATGGATGAGGGGCCCAAAGATGCGGTTGTGAAGGGGCAAGAGGAAACCGGAAGGAGTTCTTTAAACACCGCTCAAAGACCGAGGGAGCGCAAGCGTGGTGTCCTGTAGCCAGGATTCTAGGCAGCTAAGCCTAGAGGAAGGGGCAGGAGATTTTGAACCCCGCCTTGTCTGGTAGTTATTTAACCGAGAAGTGCAATAGGCGGGGGCGTGATGTAGCGCCTCTATAGTCGCCGGCTATGCAAAAGTGCTATACATGGACCGTGAGGACCAAATCGGATCGCACGATCGAAGGAGTAACACACCAGCGGTAGCACCAGGAAGGAGTGAACCCGAATGTTGCGGCTTAGTAAGGCCGATCGACGGGAGACGCAGTTCGCCACAGGATCGGCCCACGCCCGGGGTTGGTGCGCGAGCAGCAAACAAGTGGTTCCCTTTTTATGTCTGATTCTCTTATATGTGATATTCTGTCCTATCAAAACGTTCCGTTGGTGCGAGGTAAGGGCAGGATGCTGTGGGAGTAAAAAGTGTCGCATGAAACATCAGTCGGGATGGGTCCATAAAGAGAGAGCGTGTATTACCAAACGAGATACGAGGCACGAGAAATGAACGACAAAGCGCGAAGAAAATCGTAAAGGCCTGGTAGCCTCTGCAAAACGAAGCACACTGGCCAGACGTGCTACGGGGAGCGTCCTTGGATCGCCCTTGTAAATGCGATCCAAAAGGGCGATCCGAAAATGCAAGGATGTGATAAGCCGAAAGCCTGCCGGCCCAGAGAGAACCAGCTTAGCGTGGCGGCATGTAAAGTAAAAGACCGGTCGCATCAAACGTTTTCCTTGAATTAGGTAAGCGGGATCGCATAGAAGCAGGGGCAGGGAGTTGTACATACAGCAGGGAGAAGACAGAAGAGGCAGGGAGATATGTAAACAACACTGAATAAATGGTCCGCCAAGTGGGACCGCGGAGTAAATAGCTAACCGAGCACCATGAGTGTCGGGGGAGGAGGACAGCTAGAGCCAGATGCGGTTAGTACGGGGCTCGCGGCGTCACGAGAAGGGACGGCGTGCAGCCGTAGCGCCCAGGCTGATCGATTGCAGATCAAGCGGCGGATTTGTGGTCTTGTTAGGGAAAGGCATCCGGCCAAGAATAAGTGGCGTAGCATGAAACATCGTGAACGGGAATTTGAGCGTCGGCGAGGAGAGGCTATGTTCCCAGGATTAACGGGGAGATACCGCCGTCGGCATTTTCAGCAGGCCTGCGCAACGATGGCCTGTGAGAAAAGCAACCAGAGATCTGCTGAAAGACGCAAGCGGCGAAGGATAGCAGCGCAAGCAACAGTGATCGAGCCGTTAGAATGGTATAAAGGATTTCGCCAGTTTAAGCCGGCCAGACCAGGGGGCAATCAACTGGAATAATACCGAGTTATAAAACCGCGCAGATCGCGGCAAGCAGAGCCGTGAGGGTTGCACTGTCAGTGGTGGCGTACCGACAAAAACGCACCAAGCACGGGATATCTTCTTGGTCACAAGGGTAGGGGGATAGTGGGGGGAAAAAGGGAGAGGAACAATGGTTAGAGAACCCGGCTATCGGCTTCCAAGGACGATACAGGCCCACACGAGGCGCGCGCCTTACTGTAATAAGCCTGGAACGATGGCAGGGCGATTGACGAAGTGCCCGACAAACGATATCGAGGCCGCGACTGTCCAGTCGTGCTGGGCGTCCGGTGAACGAGCGTTTTAACCGAGTTGATGAAGACACTCGGATGTGATATGTCAAGAGCAGACCCAGCATAGTATCAGGTGAGATCATGAGCGCGAGGAGGGAAGGGAAGTGGATAAACAGAGGTTTGCACGCGCAGACCTAGGCGCAAATAAGGGGGAGCAGAATGCAGCGGAGGCAGAAGCTACATTCCATGGCGGGTCCATCTGAGCTGCCTAACATGGGCAGAGTGGGCGCCAAAGGAGAACTTGAGATGGAACAACAGTGGCGTCAGGGCAGTAACGTTGGCAGAATAAGGGAAAGCGCTTGGGCTCAGGAGTGCGGCGCGGGGCTAGCGAGGCAAGAATCGACGGTTCCATTTCTCGTTTCTCATTGCTCAGATTGCCTCGTAAAGACGGCGGAAATAAGCCGGTTCTGGTAGATGAATGGAGAGGGAGGCGATGAGGCCAAACAGAGTAGCGATAAATGGCACGGGAGCGTAAAGAATGCGCCCCTATGCACCTTTTGTTGCAGGGACAGGTTAACATGAGAACGATTTCGAGAAGGTAAGACCGGCTGGAGTGGTTGTGAGGACAAGCGCAGCCGCGGGCAACACTGCCTGAGGGGAATTTATATGTGTCTGCGTATCGACTTCGTTGAACACGTTTGTCGCAATCGTCAGGCGACGCTGTGAAATTTACGGCCGACGCTATCCCACGCGAAGTGAGCAAAATAAATTCGTCAATGCAAACCTTGGTAACGGCCGGGTGGCGAGTGCAGGATAGAAATCAGCGACGAGGCACGTCTGCAAAGGCCCTGCGAAAACCAGGGTAAATACTGAGAGAGACCTGAGCAAGTCGCTGAGCACATTTATCTGCAACAAGTAGCGAGAGTGCCCGATTGTGCAGTAAGACCCGTAAGAGCGAAGGGATGTAGGGAAGTCGAGCCGAGGGGTGAAATAGCTCGTCGAAGAGCCATGTGTTATAGAAAGTAAGGTGTGATGTTCGTCCGAAGTTTCATTGTCGATCGCAGGTAGTGTGACTCGGAAGTATTTACGAGAAGAAGAAGAAGCGTAATGAACGCGTGTCTCAAACCATTCACATACGAGGTTATCGCCATGATATATGATGGAGTTGTACGATGGACACTCTTGCACGCTGACCGGTTTATAAGATGCGAGTCCTGCAAAATCAGACCTCTGTCAGTCTGTCAGGTCACAACAGGTCGTGAGAGCCCAGTCGAGATAACATTGAGGGAGCGATATCGCCGAGCGAACACCAAAGGTGTCTTACAGCGCGCACTAAACAGAGCTATGGGCGGCCACTTGTTATCACTATGTAGGGCGTCTGCACATCAGCGGGCTCTACGAAGATTCTGAACCTCAGACACATCTAGATTAATAAGGACATTGTACGCTTATGGATGACGCGAGATCAAAATATAAAATGTATTAGGCGAGCGAGAGCCGTCTACAATAAGGCCTCTATGGGGCATACAAAATCTCGACACAGAAAAACCATTAGGGTGACGACCAAGGTGACTTTCATATTATATGCGTGAAATTAATGGCAAACGAGCAGGGCAAACGCGAAGTCGATATGGCGGGATTAACGACGCGGTGCTCACCGCCACAGAGAGCAAGTCAGTGTGCGCTGGGCACTTGCGCACCAGATGATCGAGTGACGCACGCGCAAGATGCGGCGAGAGAGAGCCCGAATATTGAGTCAGTTATGTACCGACCCGGCAAGGATTGGACCATTTAGCAAACCTAGCTATATGCGCGTACTTCCCCAGCAGTGGTCTAACACCCGTGATCACATAATACCAGAATTTGACGTTTTGTCGGGAAAAGACCATGCAGTATTGTAGAACACAAATCCAGCACAGTCGTTATCCTACGTGTCAAAGAGATCGACAGAGAGTAAACAGACACCAAACGCTGCAGACGGATCCACAGGGCACGGCGACCAATAAGCAATGAGACCGTTTACCGAAATAAGATGGAGAGCTGGAGGACGGAGCGCAGTATGTCTAGCTTTATCACCAGAGTGCGACGCCAGAAACTGCGCAACAAGCGACGGTGTGGTAAGGAGAGACGGACAAGCGAAGAGTGAGACTCGTGATTGGGGGAGACAAGCCACATAGCTGTGAGACGCTTAGTGTACTACTTTCAAAGACGGCAGCAAAAAATATGATGGGTGACACTGGATGGATCTGCAGAGAATATATGTCGGGAAGCAGTAAATTTAGAAAGTGAAAAAAAATGGTATATATTTCTAGCACCATAATTTGGACAGGAGTTACCTGGCATCATCAGAGAAGGGACCGAAGGAAGCGACAGGCCAAAACGACCTTATTATTATGGAGGAGATGTTTTTTGGATCAGCGAAAACCGGGGGATCATTGGAAGTAGAGAATGCATCTGTTGGGAAGGGTATAAGGAAAGCGTGTACCGCAAATAGCTAGTACGTAATTAGCGGGCGCGATGATAAATTTGTCAACATTAGGTGAGAGCAGAAGCTATGGATGATTCGCTGACAAGGCTATTTTAGAATCTCTTTAGGCAAAGATACAAAACAAGCGGAGGAGCCGGGCCCGATATCGCCCCATCCACATCAGGCAAAAGGAGAGGATTGACAAGAGCAAGATTGAAAGAACGTGTAACGTTAGATTGAGGATCACTCGAACCGGCTCAAATAGAAAATTACTGAACTCGTTATATGGTGGGGGCCTGGAGAAGGGAAGCGAAAACATGGCAAAAAGCGTATGAGTCGGAAATTAAGAGTACGCGTTTGCGCATGCGCTGAAGTGCTGCGTGGTTGATTAAAAGACATAAGTTGGAGTTCAAAGTCACGTAAAAGAGGCGGAGAAGCGGTGGCTTCGGGTTGTGAGTCGAATGTCTAAAGGATAGGAAGGCTAAAATATTTAGGGATTGGAGAAACGTAAAAGGGAGCGTGGCATGGATAGTGGAGGTGTTACAACGGTGCTCATGAAGAGTAGGAACTGGGCAGATGGAAGGAAGTAGCTGTGGTGGTAACGAACGCGGTGACGACGTAGACGTGGAATCGAGGACCGATGACTATTTTCCACAGGGGGGACGCTTCTGGGAGCGTCGGAGTTTAGGAGATTGTGCATAGAAGCCAGAAAAGATTGGGTGAGAGGCTTTCGCCTAGGAATAGCGATAGAGGCACGAAGAGGAAAAGGGGGCTCACTGGTGCCTTCTCACGAAGGAGTTATGCAAAGATCCGCGGTAGTCCATAGCGTGTCCGAGTGGCATGTTGTTTACTTCGCCTAAAAGTAAACAGGTGAAGGCGCTTTTGCAGCGACCCAGAAGGGCATGTGGTTGGGAAGCTGTCAAGCGTTGATTGGCGCGAACGCCCGATTGACATGTTGAATTACTTATGGCGGCCGGAATCTTTACGGCGACTAAATCGAAAGGCGCCGTACCACCCGAATAGAGAATGGGCAGGACTAATAGAACGTAAATCAGTACGGGAAAAGGTGACGTCGGCATGGAATCAAAGAAGATGCGGGCGAGATTTCCTGGAAACGAAACGATAGAAGGGGTAGAGCGGTGTGAATGAGGGAATGTGCGGAATAATGACAGTTCCAGAGCTGTGAGGCAATGGATGGAGAAACGTAAGAAAGCCGATCTCTGCTAGTACAACAACAGAGGGGGAAAAGGGACTGGAGGAGGATGAGAAAAGGAGAGGAGAGAATGGGTTTTAGGGCATCAATAGAGCGACATGAGTGGAACCGGTATTTCGAAAAACACCTATGACACATGGAAGTAACGAGTTATGATCGGTTAATCGGAGAAGGATTGGGCAGAGGCGAATTGATGCAGAGAAAAGCGTTTCCGTCACTGGGAATAAAGGCGTTCTTTGGTCCGGCCGATATAGCGATAGGGGTAGGAGCCGAGCGCTATATGATGTGTGCGGTATAAGAGAAAGTCCGGGGCCAACGTATAGCAGGCGATGTTCGGGCGGTTCGGGACCAAGGTGTGAATCCGAACGCACAAAGCCCTGTGTTTGGGTAAAGCATTCACCGGTTGATTAGTGAGGGGGTAAGACAAAGCGACTTAGAAGAAGCGAATGGGGGACGCGACTTGTGCTAGATCGGGAAGGGAGAGCAATGGGGGCGAGTATACTAGTTGTTTAATGGAGAAGGGGCGGAAAGATGCGCCGAAACTTATATTGGGACAGTCAGAACGAGACGTTATAGCGCGAACGCCCTAGGAAGCCGACAAGTGAAAGTCGTCAAGTAGCCGAGTTAGCGTGTAGCGTCGAGTCAAGCCGGGAGTTGAAACGGACAAGCAGCTTACTTCGGTCAATGCGAGTTATATAATCGATGAGGCAACTCAGAGAAGCCATGCACAGGAAGCCTGTGAGTTAGATGGTCCTGAAGTATAGAGTTCTCGTGAGGAGGATCGCAAGAGAGCGCAAGCACCGGCACAGTTGTTTGGATGACTGAAGAGACATGTGGTTTGGAGAAAACACGGTAAGGGAGAGGCATATGGCGTCACAAAAGCGTAAATTCGACCGTGATGGATTTGGAGCAGGGTGTGGGTCATTGTGAGGCGCAGAAAAGAGAGGAGATAGAGAATAGATTGGCGAGGTTGTCGATATAGTGGAACATCACAAAACGCCGGAAGCACGAGGTATTAACTAGGTGTGAATGGTCAATCGTAGTTAGCTGATGTGGACGGGGGTAGAATGGGGCCGGACGTACCGGCTTAGTGTTTGATATTGTGGCTAAGAGAAGAATAAGAAGCTTGAGGTGTGGGAAGCGAGGGAAGGACAGAACTCATGTATCAAATCAAAAAGTGTGGAAAACAATTGTAAGGCGAGAATACGGAGGTAAAAATTGTGCGAAGACGCGTTTTCTGACTGAGAAACGGTGATAACGGGCGACCAAGTGCCGTTTCGCATGGCGACGGTGTGGCGAGATCAAAGACATCCCAGGCTAACAATTTGGGGTGGATGTTGGTATGGCTCGTATCGCGCTATTCTGGAGAGATGGAATGACTGCAGTGAAAACGCCTTCGCAAGGAAAATGGGCGAAAAAATCCCTTATAGTGCGCACATAGAGAGTGGTGAGGCTTGCAAGATTTACCTGGCGTGACGCAGGAGATCCAAGTGCGCTAATTAAATTTTGGACTGCGTCTTTTGAAAGTAGGGCGATTATCGAGGTTCACGAGGAGTGAGTAGAGAATGTGCCGAGACACACGCGCAACGGAGTCCATGTTGTGGTGAGGGTAGGTGGCGTATATGACCACAGGGGTAGTGGGCAGTTTGCGAGCATAACGAGGGATGAGAAGTCAAGAATAAGGGCACGGGTCCAAAGATTATATAGAACGGAGTGTAGAAAGGTGGTACAACTTGAGGTAGTAGGGCAAGGGCTAATGAAAGTATAGATGAGTTTGGTATAGTTAAGATGATAAAAATAGGCGAGTAGTGGGTTTAGAGAAAAAGCTCGAGTGTCAGCAGGAATAGAGAAGAGTTAGAGTCACAGCTTTGGAGGTGGAAAGTCGTAGCGTTTAAAGAATCTTGGGAAGAGAAGTCTGTCCCTCGGCGTGATAAAGTGCGCGCGGGCCGCCACGACACACAGTAGGAGTCAGGAGTCCAAGACAAATTGCATCTTGGGGGGGGAAGGGAGCAGGTATTACTCGGGGTTGAAATAGAAGGCGCTGGCCATTTGGCTTGTCGAACATGGTGTTGCATAGCTAGTTTAAGAAATTGGACGAAAGGGGTGACTGTCGAAATCAGAAGATAAGAGTCCGTTTGTGAAGGCGCCATTGGTGAAAAATGGAGTATAGACGAGTTTGGAAGGGAAAATATAAACCATGAATGCGGCATTGGTTTTTTGAGAATCCCGTACATATTATCAGGAGTGGAGAGCGATTCGGTAGATGGGAAACGAAAGTGCAGAAGCCGTGCGCAGGGCTTCAAGATCGAAACAGATGCTAGAGGAAGATGAACTAAGATGGAACAGGATTCTGAAATAGAATGACAAAGGGTGAGCGAGTAAAAAGGAGAGAAGTGTCGTAAGATGGTGCGAAGGTTATGAGGGATGCAGAGTATATTCACACCGGGGACATTGTACTCGACGTGGGTTACTTAGAATGACAGAGCGGAGCGGGGCGATCAAGTCTAAAGGCAGAGAAGTCGGTGCAAGGAAGACGAGGAGTGTAGATGCGTAATAGAGAGAAACAGTACACGTGAAACGAGATGCGAGCCATAATACCGGAAACGCGCTCAAAATTGAAATATGATATTATGGAGAATCATGGCGCGCATAGGGGTCGGTAAACGATGGCGGCGGAAATCGAAAGCTGGTAGCATTGTGGGCAAAGAGCTAGAAGATGTTGAAAAGAGAGAGCGCGTGTTAACCTAAGTAGGCGAGATTTATGAGACGGAATAAAAGTTAAGGTATGTGAGGACCAGATTCTGAACTCTGTGAAAGATCTCAAGAAACAGACGAAGCATGGCTAATGTCTAGAACAGTTAGATAACGAGTGACATGAAACGTCAAGAGCAGAAACACCACAAGAAACTGTTCGTAAGTTCAAGAAGGGGAAGAAAGAAGAACAACAGGAGGGTGTGAGGAGAGTACCAAGGTGATTGTGAGAGTGTTGTGTTGGCAACCGGGAGGGAAAATCGTTCACAGAGAGACATGTGGGTATGGGGCGATTGGCCTATTGGTGTATTAAAATGGAGGCCGAGGTAAGTGGTCACAGAGAACAGACGTTGTGAGATTCGCAGTGGAGAAGTGAAACGCGGAGCCGCATCGGAAAGAAAAGCGAATAAGCCTGAATATTTTCGCATGCGGAATCGCGAAGATGAAAAGGAGGTTTCAAGCGGGAAAGAGATGGTGGTGCAGGATGGGGCCCACATGAGGTGAAGAGGTGAAGCGGAGCGGTGTGCGAGTGACAG
>Ga0163217_1078527_pt1 | contig 15355 bp, 11 predicted proteins | sample SynspAceP_FD_185933 | JGI IMG/M metagenome (GOLD analysis project Ga0163217, IMG submission 185933) | Saline lake microbial communities from Ace Lake in Antarctica - Synechococcus sp. Ace-P (PacBio error correction) | ecosystem: Environmental > Aquatic > Non-marine Saline and Alkaline > Saline ...
CACAAGGAAGGAGGGGAAAAGGGACCTTTTTGGGGGTTTTTTTTTTCCCCCGCCTGCTTTCCCAAAGGAGGACTTTCACCCAAAGATTGGGGAATATTAAAGTGGGGTGCGACTCAATGTCCCCCAAAATGCCCGCAGATTTCAACAAACCCCAAGACGGTTCGTGCGGATTGTCCATTTTAGTCCTTAGAATTCATCTACTAAGTTTGCCCTCTCTCCAAGTAATTTGGTCCCTCGCCATATAATTTTTACCTGGAGCTGGCTTTTTCTTCCTCCCCTAATCTAAAGGCCCCTTTTTCCACCTGAGAAAAAATTAAAGTCAGTAAGATACAAAAATAAAATGAGCTTGAACTGCTTTCCGCAGCCTCCACAAGTAAGCGAAGTGGCATTAACATTACATGGAAGCAGGCTTTCTTGTTTTGCTCAATTGATCCCCCATTGGTCATTGCCTGCCCCGGGATGATGCATATCAGGTTTGATCCTCCCGGATGAATGACCCCTACATGCCCTTCGGGGTTTGTGATTTCTAAGTTGAAACGTAATTAAATCTTGTTCCTGCAAATCGAGATTTCCTTTGCTACTGGCTAGACGAATATAATAACTGATTCGCGCCCACTTAACTGCTGCAACCAACTTCTGGCCCAAAAGAACATTCCGCTTCCGTGATGAATATTTTCTTTTATTGATCCTGGGTAGGTGTAGCCATACTCCTTTTTTCAATTTTTTTACGGGACATTTTTTCCCAACTTTCACTTTCATGTAGATTCGGAAACCCTAGGGGTTATCCGTACCAGTGCCTACATTTGAAAATCTCCTCTGCTAATTCCAACCCGGAATATAACTCTGCCGAAAAACTGTTATTCCCCTTAATCCAATGCGGCGTACCGCCAATAGTGTATATGCTCAATCTGCTCAGGAAGTGTAATCTTTAACTGAGAATTTAGATTTAGCGATTTCTCAATTTCTTCCCGCTTGAGGATCACTAGCATGGTAAGGCTAATCAAATTGGCCCTTGCTTTGTACAGACGGTTATTCATTTCTCACGCTTCTTGGCTTTCCAATCGGACATATTTTGCTATAAAAGCAGGCTGGAGTTTTCCCAAATCGCCTTAATTCTTCCTCCTTTGTAAGAGCTTTTCCGATTTGCAATAAAAATTGCGATCCTTGGAAATCGCTTCATCGGGTTGACTCCAGCGCCTTGTCGAGCAGCAGCGATCATCCCCTTTCTATGGTAAATTTAGGCCCCTTGATCCTCCGCTTCAATCGTTTGGTGCCAGTTCTGCCAGGTGGAATAGTCCCTTCCTTGCCCTGAATACATTCTCCACCTTGTGACCAATGAAATTTTTTCATGTACACGAGAACTCCGTAGAGTCAAATCTTCCAATCTTCAGCCAATTTGATGAAATTCGACTTATGCTCAGGGGTGTCCGTCGGAATGAATTGGCTTTTAATTCTCCCCCTTTTCCGTATGTGATAGTGACGAAGGTAATTCCTTTCTGCCCTGAACAGGCAAACGATGTAAAAAAAAGTATGCTACCAGAAGGTTCTTCCAATGGCCTCCATAAGGTCATTTGAATTTTTAATAGCTGCTAAAATCTTCCTTCCACCTGCCGCTAAAACCATTGCTGCCAAATCCTCCCCGATCAACTCAGGCGCAGAAAATGGCTCCGGAGACCTGAATGAGATTCGTTCTTTCCCGTCAAGACTTACTATTCCTCCTTTCAAAATGTAGGGTGTGTCCACAAGATTACTAAATGCAAAAACGGGAAATTACTGCATCCTCCTTCCAGTACCGCGAAGGTATGCACGCTCAGCTTTCAACTTTGCGCGTGAAATAAATCCATTACGTCGGCTGCGATTTTGTCTTCAGTTCCGTATCTCAACCCTAGTGGCACTTCAATCGCTACAGAAAACCCTGCGCTATCGCCGGAGTAAAATTCATTCAAATCTAATTCCTCGACGACATTTTCATCCAAGCCCATTCGATGTGCCTCCTGCAAAGGCTAAAAGCAACCCATCAAAACCACTTTCCTCCATTTTTAGGATTCTGGTTTTGGAGATTTTCCACGCCCGTCTAACTTGTTGTTGATTATGCGGATAAAAAGTCTTTAAAGTAAGCTACCGCTCGCGTGGTATGAAGTGTCCTATGACATACTTCGACTTAATCTTTTAGCGAAGGCTTTTATCTATGCGAACAGGACATCATTTCCTTTTTCGCGAAAGTAAAAGTGAATGCAATAATTTCGAAATCCTTCCGGAAGGCTGGATGCATATCCCTTGGCATATGCACCCGCTATGATCAATCCCTGCCACGGTCAGCCTGAATCTTCCGCTCTTGAGTAAATACGCGCCTTACTCGCCATTGTTTGATATCGGAGACATCCAAAATCTGTCGCCTTTGTATCTAATTTCGACGATCTGGAGTTTTCATACCCGGCATTCTGAAGCAGCCTCTGCTAAACTTATGAGCCTGCCTCAAAGTCCAGCTGCCTTCGCCCTCTCGTTTCCGATTTTTATTACCGTGAACTCATCAAGAGAAACTTCGTTTTACCACGTTTGCCTTTCACTTCCTTCTTCGATGAATTTTGATGATCTCGTCCTGCATAATTAATTCCCCTGTAGCTTTTTCGATCCTTCCAATCCCGGAGAGCTATTTACTTCAAGAATTAATGGTCCACGAGCGGATTGCAACAATTAATCCCCCTGCCCCATCCAAGCCCCAATGCTTTTGCAGCGCCCTAAAAGCGGCCTGTTTTTTCTTCTCTAACCTCAATTAAATAATTGTGGCTTTCCTCCGCGATGCAAGTTAAGATCGAAACTCCCCCTTCAGCTCCTGTGTCGCCTCATCGCATACTATCCTTACCATTGACGATAATGCGGCGGATATCAGCTCCTTTGGCCCTTTGATAAATTCCCTGAAATAATGATCCTCGCTTTCAACGTGAACAGGCTTCAATCACGGATTGACTTGCTTTTTTAGTTTCCCCGTCCGCCAAAACAACTCCCAATCCTTGTTGTGCCTTCCAGCAATTTTGATTAATTAACTGGAGCACCCGCCGACATGCTCGAACAAATTGCTTTTCTCTCCCCCTTTTATAAGAAAAAAATTTTAGTGAAATGCCGTTTTTGCATTCCTAAACCTCACTGATTAAATCTGAAGGCTTCCTAGTTATCTTCGCTTCTGATACAATGCGCTTCGAATTTAACCCGCGAGAATGTATTCATTCAACTCAAACTGACGAACTAAGCGCGGTTACCATAGAACGCTCACCGACGCCCAAGTTCTTGGAATACATCGCATCGACATTGGAGAGTTTTTCTCCTTTGTAAAAATTGTCGCCCACTTGCTCTAGAAATCAGATCACAATACTGTGATTGACAATCCATGGCCTCATGACCAGCTTCACGTAATGCTTAAAAAGACGCTTGTAAAAAAATAAAGATTCGGGGTTTCTGGTAAAAGGATAGCTATTTCATGGCTGGGCAAGTTAATTATTGGGTATATGGCAAAATTCATAGCCGGTCAACCTTAGCTATGGTAATACGGCTGGACTCCTGGCTAAATGTACGCTTAATCCACTATAAACAAGGAAATCTAATTTTTAAGGGTTTTTCTCCAAAAAGAATCGCAATTGCGCATATTAGTTCTATCCTGAACAAGGTTAAATTCAGAAAGGTATTCCTCTCGACCGCAAGTTTTGATGTTGGTCTCCAATCAATATATCTGGTTTTCTACTATCCCGAAGGAGTTTTTTCAACGCTATTTTTCAGTGATTGATCAAGTAGAACTTTTTGACTGTAAAGGCTTTAAATGACTCTTCCATAATGGCTTGAAAAAACTCAAGATTCGCTTTCTCACCTACCTCTTCTACAATGATATCTCCCGCATGAATACGAACTGTGTAAGCAAACGGTAATCTTACTTGGCCCAACCAGACTCAACCTAAAATGAAAGCGAATTTTTTCTTTCGCCCTATATCTTTTATCCATGTTAGCTAATCTTTGACATTAATAGTGAAATATCCATCGATGAAATCAGTTGAAAATAAATTTGGCATTCCATTCCGCTCTAAATGGTGTGCGCTTGAATGTAAATGCCTGGTAAGAAGCGATCTATATGCTCACCTTGAGAATGGGGTCGTAACTGCATTTGGGACCGAAATCTAAATCCTCACCTCTTGTCCGGCAACAACTGATCGATTTGGCATCTTAAATAAATCTCTCGAAGTACGGTCATTGCAGTTTAAAATCAAAGATTTTTCTGCCTTTGCGATATTATCCTTATTGAAAGGCTTTCCGCTCGCGTAAAAAGCGCTTCTAAAATTCTGATTTGTAACAACTACAAACCCACTGTCTTCTGATCATGATCTGCTGATCTCCGACTTGAATCCACCAATCGAAGCGCTTCTCCGCATACTTCCATCGGCAATCTGATATGAAATTGATTTGCAGTAGCCTCATCAGCTTTACGCCGAATCTATTCAAAATAGGACTGAATCTCTTCATCTGAAAAAGTCCCCGAATCAAAACTTTCTGCGTCTTTTGAAAGGATCGTAGCCAAAGCTGATCGGAATATGCAGTGATCAACAAGAATATTGTTTAGGCTTGGCTTCCTCCAAAATCTTCAAAAAGTGCAAATTGCAGCTGAAGGATGTAGGTATTCCGGTTCCCATACGAGCATGAATTTTAAAACCACTTTCCAATGCTTTAAGTAAGTATTTGTATAATTTCCCGTGCTGCCTCCTTTGAAGATATCAGTTTGCTTTTTTCCAATTCATTGAATAAAATTAGTCCAATTCACATTGGCATAGGGAGTCCTCTATCGCAACCTCCTCTCAGTTGCCTAAAAATTAACTTTTTAATCCTCGCATCATCCTCATCTTGAAAAATTTTCTTCGCTCTTTCTTCCCAATATTAATCGAGGGAAAGCAAAATTCAAATCCGCAATGACCAACTTTCCCATCTTGAGGCAAGCTGGGCATTACCCGCAGGCAGCAGTATCAGAAAGGGCCTCCTCAACAAAAACAAATAGGTACAAAGTCCCAACGCCATTGGAAAGAGTCGCGAAGCTTCCTGGGCCATAAAACAACAAAGCAATGAGCAAGTGATTGTTTCTTAACCGCAATTGATTAAATTTTCTTTAGTATCAGGTAAGCCTGGGAAAGCTGCGAATTCATGGTTTTAAACATTCAGGATGATTTCTCCCAAGATTCGATACGTTTAGATTGGTCAAAAATTACTTGAGAATTGCCTGATCCTGCCGAAGAAACGGCTATTCCTCTTCCTACCCATTAGCCGCTTTAGCTGTTTCTCAAAATTTGTGAAATTGGAAAGGTGGGAAAAAACCGCTGGAACTCCCCATGCAAAGAAGCAATAAAATTCCTTGAAAACCACTCCAAAAATATTTGCTTCGACTCCTACGAACTGTACCGTATTTGAACATGGTATTAATTGCCACCCATAGAATGTCGCCCCATCATCAACCCACAAATTGAAGACCTGTAATTGCAAAAGCCCTCCTCTGGTAATAATCCAAATTTTACTGATGTAAAATTATTTTAGATTACTCGTATTGGGGTGTCCTGCGCCTACATTGCTCACACTCTCCGATCACGAAATTGCCTAGGAATTCCCTCATGGGCCTTTATGCTATAACCCGAAAAATAACAGATATTAGAAACTTCGGCCTCCCCTTTGCAATGCGGCCCAACTGTAGGTGTCCCCCGCGATAGTTTCTCCCATTTGATCGTACATGGTCCACAAAGGGCAAAAGGACCACGAATAATTGCCCCCTTCTTGAACTCGGTATTTTTACCGATGTACGATCGGCCATTTTCCAGCATTCAAGAATTTGCCGCCTTAATCGTGCTCCCTTTCAATAAAATATTCTCAGGATAATAGACCTTATTATGGGTCTTCAAAGGCATCACTTGACGTCCTTTGTGACAAGCGCAAATCGTTTTGATCTCAGACCATTGGAACTGAAGATATTCCAACTCTTTAAAAGTAAAAACAGGTTCATTGATCCAATATGAAGCTGGATCAGATCTTTGCTTTTATCAATATTCTTCTCCGTTTTCAACCGATGTAAGCGCTTAAAAATTTTTTCGGAAACATAGCGCTTCATCTTCAGCTAAAGCAGCAAATCGCTTCACTGAATTTCTCATCAGGCAGCCAAGCTCCATTGATCGCTAATGCTTTTCCTTTTGCCCCTTGCGAGTTTTTGTTGGAATGATAAGTCCTGCGTCAAATATGAAACCGACTTACCCGTATCAATGCCCATGTGTCGGCTATTTCTAAGGGATCCGACACGGCTCGAAGCAACTGGTCTGTGAAAAAGTAAATGGGCAGTAATGAGCCTCCGAATAGCGGGATCATTCAAATAAAGAAGAGAGTCCATGGAGCAAAAATAAAAAAAGTCTCCCAGAATACATGTCTGGGAGACTTAATCAGTCAGGTTTGAAGAATTACTTCTTGGTTGCGTATCTTTTGTTGAATTTTTCAACTCTATACCACGTATCTACATCATTTTCTTACCAGTGGTAGAACGGGTGAAGATTCAGAGCTAACTTCGATTTTATATAACGGGTTTAAGATCACTAACCATCTCCAAGAATAGTCTCGAATGTCTCTGGAATAGTTAACTTATCATAAATTTGAATTCGCTAGAAGTATCGTAGACACCACGTTTTCTGTTAATTTGGATAATATCAGCTTTCAATTGTATTGCTAGTTTATGGATCTCTTCAAATGAAGGCACAAGTTTATTCTTTTCCAGAAATACCACCAAATCTTTATCAAGGTATTATGAAAAATCAAAGCCAACAAAAACTGTCTTGTTTTGCCAACTCAGAAGCAAATATTCCTCAGCCTATTTAAGATATCGCATCCTTTCTAGCTTTAAAGCGATGCAAAACATTTCTCTTCGCATTCCCAGCTTTCGTTAAAGTCCTTTTTTTAGCGCTTTTTAATAATCCTACTTTTTCCTTTCACAAGGCAGTTACGTTCCTTATGACGGGATTAATTACCATCGTATCGAGCCGATATAGATTTCTTAGAGGCACAAAACACTCCTATTTTCCAAACTGGGGTAATGCCATGGAAGAAGAGCTTTTGGGCAAATATTTAATTCCCTGGCCTAGACCCCTGTGATCCAATCCAAATCAGATGTTTTTAATCTAGCTTATTTAAGCCAAGACAATTGGGAATTTATCTTCCAGCGAAACTCCGCTCCCAAAAAACCTTTCTCAATGCTCTTTATAAAAAGACCTGGTGATTTCAGCCTATGACCAAAGTGATGAGTTTGGATACCAAGCTAGTCAGTGGCTAGAATTTAATGGGGAATCGAACTGAAATGAACAAAACCCAAATCGTCCTGACCAGGGAGTGTGATCGAGTTCGATCGACAAGCAAAGTAGGGTTCTACATTCCTACTTACATCCCTCAGCAGCTTTCTTTCCTCTGTGGGTAAAAAATACTGCCGAATACAACGGGGCGGCCGGGTGAAGGATGTTGAATAGAAATATTAATTCGGATGCTACAGTTTATTTTTCTGCACTGGTCATATCAATTTAACTCACGAAGAATATTCAAGCCCAGATTGGTCATGGACGGAATTTCGTCGAGAAGCTATCTGGTCTTTCTGCTCTTCCTCGATTTCTCAAACCCTACATGTTTTGGGTAAAGCTAAATACAAGTCTTGGAAATTTCAATTGACGAATATTGGAACACCAAATGACCGCGATGTGAATGTACAACCGGGAAGGCCTACGGATGGACGATATCCCAAAGTGGTTTTCTGTTTCATCGACGGGATTTTGATGTTGGAAAAAAGCTGACTCTTGGCTTTTTCGAATCTGTCATGACTGATAAGCGCAAATTCAATTACTGTTAAATCCTCTTATCTTCTTCAGAATGTGGAGCAAGGCTAGCACTCCCGATAAAGGTCATGCTCAGGGGACTACGGCAGCAGATTTCAAGTGGCGAATCTATAGTCCAGGATGCAGCTGTATTGCCAGTTTGCAACTAGAACTAGACGAATTGTATTTAATGAATTTTCGGGAACGATGGTGAAAGGGTCAAAACAAATAAATATGGCGTACAGCAGGCTACAAAATACATCACTCGCTTTAAATCTCTAAACCTAGATTTGCAATTGGAATTCATTCCGCGGAACCTTATACCTTCAAGGAAAAACAAGACTCAATCTTACAGGCAACTGGAGGACACCGCTCACCGCATCTCGTGCGCAAACTCCGAATTTTCTTGGGATGCATTCGCTAGCCAACCTTACCTAGAACTAAAATCTAACCTTATTTAGCCATGCATCCAATTGTATGGTGGCTGATTTCCTCCACAAGTAGGCCCAACAGACGAGGCATTGCGGTGAGGGAATGATAGAATGGAAGAATATAAGCAGACTCTGGCTCGAGACAAGGAGTTAGTCCTAACGGAGATTTAGTTCTCTTGCAAATTTCATTGGGCAGGGTATCGAAAATCAGTAATTCAACTAACCTGAATGCGAGCTATATGCTCCCCGTCATAATTTCTCATCGATGCCACCCATACATTTAGAGACGGACAGCAACAGAATTTGGATAGTCCAGAATCAAGTCAAATGATTCAACTCGACACGTGGAACTTCCTAATGACCTGATTACAATTACTAGTAGCTTCCCGAGCGACAATTTTTCCGTAAATTTGGGCTGATTTTCAATATCTTCCTACTAATGAACACCTACTTACGATTCTTTCTTATGCCCGCCGTATGGGAAATTCGTGCCCACCTATTATCATATACCATTACTTTCTATCATTTTTTTGTCTGCTTAAAACTTCACCCTACGAAGCCATTATTCGATGTGTATTTTTGAGCAGGTCGATCCTGCTAAACTTGCAGAGTTTGCAGATAAGCCAACTTTTGAGCTTCTATTGGTACTTTATCCCATCTTTTTCAAACTAACTATTGTTCCTTCAAATAGCAGACACATATGGAAATGGGACTCTCCTTCTATGTCCTGCGTCATTATTGTCATCTCCGTATTCTTAGCCACCTCTTTACTTATTTTATCTGGCCGTCCTTTTGGCAAAAGTGCGAGCTGTTGCATCAGAAGATGCGAATGGACATTTTTGATCGGGGTAGTGGCTTCAAATCGCTATTTCTCCAATTTGAACGGAACAGGAGATCTCATGTCAAAATGACCAATTGAACCGTGCAAGAAAGTCGAAAACACAATCGTGCAGTACCTTCGCGTGGTTTTAAGAGCCCGACTACAATCCGTTATTTACTTGCGAGTACTGTTTTAATGTCGGTCCAAATTGACCCTATTCACCATTTTAATCATCCCCATTTCAGGCGCAATCATTGGCGGAATTACCAGAAGATTAAAAAAGACCAGCAGTCCACCAGCCAACAGTCAATTGGCGGATAGTCAATATCCTAGACGAAAACACTCAGCGGAATGCGGGTTAATCAAAGCCTTCAATGCTGAGGTTTATGAAAAATACAATTCGACAGGAGACTGATTTTTACGCGGATGTAAATGACAGTATGGCCCCGTAAAAACGACATAGCATCACCATTTCTCATTTTTTGGGAGTATCGGTAGTTGCTGGGATTTAGTCCTATGGAGTGGATTGGTGTGAGTGGAGATTCCGATCTCGGAGCTTCTGACTTTAATCATCCCCCTATATTATCAATTTTTACCCAAGTTTTGCTAAACCCAGCCAAGAAATCTCCCGCAATGAGCAACATCCCAGCCGAGAATCGCCTCTGCGCAGAGGGATTTTTAGGTAATTGATACTCCATCGAAGATCACATTCACCTAAGGAACGGTAAACTAGCTGGATTCAAAAACTGCAAATCGAAGTTTCAAATATGAACTTTGCCTACGAGGAGACGCCCGTTTTTTACAAGACGTCAACTTCACGCTTTTCAAAAGGGAAATAACCATCGCATTAGTAGAACCCTCGGGTGAGGAAATCAACAACCTGGCCGCTGTGGTCCAAGATTCTACGCATCCTATTGTGGCGGTCATTATCCTTTTTGGATGGTGTTGGACATTCGAAACTTGAACTTAGGGATCTGCGCAGCTGAATGCATTGTTACACAAGAATCAATCTTTTTCAATGATACAGTAACTTAACAATTCGGCCTTCGGAAATAGGTGATGTAAGCCTCGATCAGTAATCGGAAGCTGGCGCAAAAATAGCAAATGCACAGAATTCATTTTCCAAACTGGAAAATGGCTATGAGACTCAATTGGATGAACGAGGCTCCAAACTTCCGGAGGACAATAAACAGCGACTGCGCATTGCAGAGCTGTATTAAAGATCCTCCAATCGCTAATTCTTGATGAGGTACTTCGGCACTTGATTCAGAATCTGAACTTTGTTCAAGAAACACTCACCAAACTGATGGCAAACCGGACCAACTTGTGTATTTGCACATCGATTAAGCAACCAATTCAGCCTGCAAGATGAGAATATGGGATTGAAGCAAAGGCCAAATTGTCCAAGAGAGGTAACCCATTCCGAGTTGAGCCAAATTTACAGGTATTGTACAGAAGCCTTCTAGTATTCAGTCGTTTATGTATTCGAATAAATAATTTTCAACCATGAAAAAATTTCCATCAGATTCTTCAAAATCGTACTCTGGCTTTATTTTGAGCATTTCCTCTTATCTTCTTTATCGCCTTTTGAACACCTTAGGTGGTGTTAAATTCGAAATGGAAGAGATCACTTCAAGACTCCATGGTGAAAATCATGCTGACAAGGATTAAATTATATTTCTTGCTTACTTGGCCTTATTGGCTATGTCGGTGGGAACAGTATGACCGGCTTCAATGAAAAAAATGGGAATGAAATGAACGCGTTGAAGCAAGATTATGGATTTCCGAACATCCTACACCTAGGTGCCACAAATCAACTGGTCTGTAAAAAAAGGCAACAGAATCCGGAATTCAAGAATCTTTCCACAACGTCAAAATAATTACTTAAAACATAAAGGTTTAAGTATATCAAAACATATTATCAGGAGACTAACGTCTCCTTTTTTATGGTTGCTAAAACTTTGAAGTGCGTCTCAGCGTGTTGACTCTAAACATTATTGAAATAGAAAGTAAATGTTGACAGGAACACTTTTTTACATGGTTTGGACTACCCCGATTCTGCTGTCAAGAATCTCAACAGCGGTTGAATCAGCTTAAAAATATTTTGGTATTTTCGAATGCCTCGGCAGAAAGGTAAGTGGTCAACCTAGCTCCTGCTGACATCGAAAAGAAGGTTCTGCTTATGATTTACCCCATTGCAATGGGAATTCTCCAACTTCGGAACAGGTGGATTTCCCCCGCCTTACACAATCTATTATCATGGCGAGCTTCCGTTTAGATCGGAATTTACGTCCGGTAAAGGAGTCTTGCCTATGCAATTGAAACTCGTAACGCGGTTTTCCAAAGGGATTTATCCCTACGCCCCGAAAATTGCTAAAAGAAGCTTCCATCGTCAATAATCTGACAAATTGGGTAGAAAACATTACAGCAAGCTGCTGATTTTCTCATGGTGATTTGGACATCAATACCTCTGGTGACCGATACACGGGAGATTTTTTATCATTCATTGGAGATAATGAGTTTGATTTTGCCAGATGTTCAAGGTCAAAAAACATCAAACGCGCCATGGAAATCCGCTGCGCGGTGGTCATAATGTGAATCATGATCGGCCCTCCAGGCGCAGGAAAAACTATCATTGCAAAAGCGACTTCCTTCAACCTACCGACCACTTAACACTTATGGAAGCTTGGGAACTAAGGATCCATTCGTATCAGGCAAAATTAGGAAGGTAATGGAAGCTTGATTTCGCAGCGACCTTTCGAAGCCCCCCATACGATTTCAGACTGTCGCATTGGTCGAGGAGGCAATCCTCAAGCCCGGAGAAATCTTAGCTTCACAATGGAGTCCTCTTTTTGGAATGAATTAACCTGAATTTAACGATCAGTTCTTGAAGTGATGCACAGTCAGCCCTTTGACAACCGAAAGTGACTAATTTCTCGAGCGAAAATCTCGGTGACTATCCCGCTATATTTATGTAAATCGCCAGCATGAATCCTTGCCCATGTGGCTTATTACAATCATCCGATAAGGAAATGTGTCGTGGGGCCCGCATCGTAACAGCGATTTGAATAAAGTCCTCCGGTCCGCTTCTCGATCGAAAATCGATCTAACATGTAGAAAGTGACTCGGTGAAATTCGACGAATTAACCTCCACTCGCAAATCCGAATCCAGCAAATCAATCAGAAGAAAGAGTGATAGAAGGAAAGGAACGCCAAAAAGACGATTCCAAAGATAATCCAGAGGTTTTTGCAATGCATGATGCCATCTCATCAGGTTAAGGAAGTTGTCAGATTAATTGAAGCTGGAAAAATGCTCTTAAAAACTGCAGGAACGGCTTTGGGACTTTCGGCTAGAGCCTATGAACCGCATTCTAAAAGTAGCTCGACGATTGCAATCTATCGGGTTCCGGTGACATCAAGTTTGAGCATTTAGCTGAAGCGATCAATATCGAATTTGGATCGAGATGCTTGGGAGGGTAGAATTTAAAATAAAGATCTTGAGATTTTTGAAAAACAAACAGAGCAACCAAAAGAATAGTCTAATAACTAAACTTTTATAGAACTTCAAATTTCCTAAATTAATTGCGATGAAAAAGTCACGAAAAAGAGATGTTGTAAATGTTCAAATCTGGGATTTTCACCTTCTTCACCTCGCAGTTATCTATGATTGGGAGAATAATGTTCAGGCTTTTATGGATGGATCGATGTGTGGACTGCGGGTCTGCGATATGAAGAAGTAACCGATTGTATTGTAATAAAGTAAAGCACCTATTTGAACGATTACTTAATAAAGCTTCATTCACTTTTTTGTTTAACAAACAGTCGAATCACGATAGTGTTGACCATTTAAAAAATGAATAAAAAGAATCACCAAACAGATTGTTTTTTCTCTTTATGGAAAAAAGCAGTCCTATTTTTTTCTCGAATTATTTCCAGATTGGGCAAAGAAACGGTAAATATTATTAGGAAAGGAATAATGGATGGGTATGAGGCTGTGAACCAAATTTTCTAACTAAACATCCTATCCCACTCAAACGTCCTTCGCCTCTTACATATAATACCGGAAAGGTAGGTTAGTCCTGTGCCATTCCCTTCTTCGCTACAGTCTTCTTTCCAATCGATCGTCCAATAAGCGGGTCATGATGAAAAATCGCCATCTTTTTGACCTACATTCATCCCCCAAATGGCGATGGCATCATTTTATAAGAACTATGTCCCAACCGATTTGATTTCTACTTATTCGCCGGTTATATCGCCCCATCATGGAAATAACAAATCCTGCATTTTCCAGCAATTTCAACTCCACAGTCCATTCCAAATCATTGGGACCTTGGCAGAACCAAGCGCCGGCTCATTGATCTGGCATATACGCAAAAATCGCATCCCATCTGTAATACGGTAACTAGCGTAAGTCAGGGTGACAGATGTAAGTTAAGATTTGAATTGAAGTTTCCCGAATGCTAAACTCTGAATTTCCCCACCTCAGAATTATGGGATGATTGGCAAATTCATTCATTCTCACAGGAAATAACGGAGGGGAAAAGTACCTTCTTAAGCGGTGGGCAGTGGCTTCTATTGGTTCGTACTAGGACCCAGAGATGTACTTGAATTTTGGATGTACATGGTTTGATAAAAACTAATCCCATCGTAATGACAATATGAAGATGATCAGTAAGACTGAAGCTCCTTCACTCAAGCCGTGACGACTTGCCAAATCGCTGATGCCTGAACCTCCACCAGATAAATCAAGGTGTCGCCTTTGGTCACTGAGACACATGATGTATTTCCTCCATACGATATTTTCAGGGCCGGTGATGGGAGGGAACCTCGCAACCCCAAACTTTAATTTTTTCAGAAAATTGGAGTTCCCAAAACAAGCCCATCGCACCTAAAAATCCGTTTGGTCCTTCCTCGATTGGAATAGCCGTAACATTGATCAGGTCTTTTCGCCTTGGCAAATTATCAATATAAAAACGAATCCCTGTGCTGGTTTGTGAATGGGTCAGTGTTTGGGACTAATGGATTTATCAGGAGATAGGTGATCTGCCATCGCATCCCGGCTTGAAGATTTGTAGAACCATTCTTCACCTTCATACTCCTGTTCTCCAAATCTAATCCTAATATACTTCGCTGCTCATTATAAAAAATTAATGTCCTTCAGTTATCTACCAAAAATACCGCATAAGACAAACTTGTCTATAAACTGCCTGCAAGAATTAGCTAAATAGGCGGTTGCATGGGTTTAATTATTATTTTAAACTTAAACAAAGTAGAATATAGGAATAATTTTTAATAATTCCAATAATTTTTATCCAGGTACTTGAATAATAAATTATATTTATTTAAAAGATTCTTGTTACGAATAATTGACGAGAAGACCCAATTGAAATACCAAACGCAAAACACTGTGACAGAGTAACTTTTAATTTCCTATTAAATAAACACTATGAATCTGAGGAAAAACCCATAACTTAACTTAATAACGATACTACAACCAGTCAATTTATTTAGCAGTCCCGAGGCTATTTTGTCTATCAGACGTGACTTTAACCCTAGCGAGCAGTCAGTTTTCGGGTATCTGAGGCAAGACAAAACATCAAAGTTTGTGAAAGAAATTTAACAGCAAGGCACCAACCGATCAACTCTATCTGAGAATTGGATTGAACGACGAAGTAGAACCAATCACTATCCCATATGGGAAAACTTAAAATACGGTAGCAATGAAATGAACGACTTAGCTAGTCGAAGTAAAAAGATCAGCGATAATAATCTAGGTTTATCCCCTTCAAAATCTTTTAAACCGAGCGATTATCTGAAGCTTTAGACAACTTGGATTTCTCTCTTGTGAGAAAAATCACTTATAGGAGAAATTTAGAAAAAGTTACTTTTTGAAAAACTTTAAATTCCATGAAAGCGAACTTACTCATTCAAGTTTTTCCAAATTCTCTGTTTCTTGGCAACCGAAAAACCCCCTGCTGACAAAGCTCCTCTAGTGAAGTGATTCAAAAGTTAAGTATCAAAGTAATGAGCAAAAGGAATCCAGAATTTGTTCCAAAGAGGCAAATTCGGTATTCTCGATGTTCGAACTCCTGAAAGAAGTAGACAAGTAAAAATTCCAAATGCGAATTGGTGATGATACTACGATTCGATTTGGGAACAAAAGTCAACAATTACCAAAGAAAAATCAATTTAATTCTATTGCTCTGCCGGAAGTGCGTAGTGCAAAAGCCTGGCGAATACCTGAT
>Ga0163217_1042503_pt1 | contig 15354 bp, 10 predicted proteins | sample SynspAceP_FD_185933 | JGI IMG/M metagenome (GOLD analysis project Ga0163217, IMG submission 185933) | Saline lake microbial communities from Ace Lake in Antarctica - Synechococcus sp. Ace-P (PacBio error correction) | ecosystem: Environmental > Aquatic > Non-marine Saline and Alkaline > Saline ...
GTATCAATTTAGATAGGTTCAGGTCTTTGGCACCTTCAGACTTTTTTTTCTGATTCTATCGAACAAGGATCTGAAAATAGAACTTGAGTAACCATCCTCCTTAAAACTCGGAAGGGAGCTTATCTGGTGAGTAACAATCAAAAAGCGGATATAGAGCCTTAAAATAATCAGCGAGCCAAAGCGGGACCTGAAAAAAAATGAGTATAAAAGCAGAAAAAATGAGCTAAATGATCACACTTTGTCAATCGAGATGGTCTTGGTATTGAAATATCACTAATTACCATACAAACCTAAATTCACTCCCTAATGAGCAAGGATCAAGTTGCAAGGAATGGAAAACTGGAAAATTTTAGTAACAATCAGGAATAAATTCGGGTAAAAGCAGAAATCCCAAAACTGAAAACTAGCTGCTAGCCAATTATTTTAGAAAGGATACGAAGCGAGAGGCAAATTCAAACAAACCAAGTCATTCCTCAACTTTCAAATCGGACCTTTTTCAAGCCAAAATCGGGATAAAATGAAAAAGGTCGGCAACCTCAGCAACCAAAAAGACAATCCATCGTAGGTCCGTCATCCTCCTGATTGATAAATGGGAGGGAGAAAATATAACCATGGTCGCGAAGTCAGGACACTGCCGTTTCAAGCCTTTACCAAAAAATGAGCATTGGTCGCTTTGATCGAGTTGCTTCAGAAACCACCGAAAACCTGAATGGATCCCTCGGAATAAAGAGCTTTTGAAATGAAACGATTCTGGGAATGGTGCCTGGATTTCGAATAAATATGCGAAATCAAGGCTTAAAATCCAAGTAAAATGAGGCCAGAGAAGGAATTGGTTTGATTAATCACCGCGCTAATCGGCAACGTAAGTCAAGAAAAAAACATAAATGAAAGCAGGGTATGTGTTTTAACCCATGTTCCCGAAATATCCCAGTAGTCCTAAGGGTAAGTAAGAAAATGCAGGGAAGAAAACACGGTAGCGAGTTTCATTCAATCAAATTGATTTGAAACCGAATCCTGAAAAATCCCCGAAGAATCAAAAAACAAACCAACCACAGCAAGAAAGGCCAAGTCATTTTCCAGCACTCGCCTCGGCTACTAACACGTGCTGCTTAATAACTCCATAAAGACTCCTGAATCAAGTAAGTACAGAAAAAAAACCGCTAGAAAGGCCTTGTAAAAAGGGATGACGAAGGGACTTTGGTAAGAAATCATCCATGTCCAACTTCAATTTTCCATCGGAAGATTCTCAAGTATGGAATCGTAATGAATGGAGCTTTTCAAAATATGCCAGAACTGCCGAAGAGATCAAAAAGCTTTTTCCTCCACTCGTCCACAGCGGAAAGGAATCATGGTGTTTCTCGCGAAAGCAATTCTTGAGTAGCTACTCTTATCGTGGTAAAAGGGTTCACATGGTTCAAAAACAAAGATAATAACGTGTAAGTGGAGGTTAACAGCACAAAAATGCCAAAGATCAATCCTGACATTTAGGCATGTGCCAGCAAGCAGGTGAGCAGAGGAAAGCGGATTTTTGAGAAACATCACGCACTAATCTCCCAGCTAGGAGTTTTCAAGTCGCAGTTTTGAGAATTTTTTCAGCACTTTTTGGTTTTCTGAGGCAAATGCGATCAACTTCATCGGATTTAGACACTCAGGGAACATTGTTCAGCATCGTGAATAATTACTAGTCTTCTATAATTCACAGGGTTCGCGGCTTTCACCGAAATGCCAAGAAAGTCAACTATTTCACCTCAATGGATTTGGATTCCTGCTATGGCTTTAAGTAGAGTGGACTTCCACTTCCATTTTCACCCTTGATCAGATGAAATTACCCCTTTTGCAATGAAGTGACTCGAAATGGCTACAGACTCCCACACCAATCCAGTTGGTACAGTTTTTTAAAAATCTTGGATTTCTAGCATATTTCAGGCGTAAGGCTTAAAGGGTCTTGCAGTTTCTCAGGGACATTCGAAAATAAAGAGAAGAATATGGCTGGGAGCGAGGGGGTTTTCTAGCTGATAAAAATATGGTCGGTGAATCAGAGAAAAATTTGTGAGTCAGTTTTTTTTCCAACACATCGGCACTTACACAAATCCAATTAAAAAAAATCGTCAGCGTAACCCATCACAATCGTCATATTGGGCATGAAGTGGATTGGAAAGGTTCTTCAGGAAATCCATTGGTAGCTAGAACGCCGATAAACTCATCCAACCAACTACACCAAAACCCCCTGCCAACGCACGGCAAATCCAGCTTGCGACTTGTCGTTTTCGCCGGCAGGATAAATCCCAACAAAAATAATCGCAAGCAACTCCACCCAATATCGAAGCCAAAGCCCACCAACGTTCCCAGTGCCGTTCAACTCCATTGAAAGTCGGGAAAACTTAACCAAGATGCCTAAGCACTCCCATCTACCAAGTATATAGAGGATAACCTCTCAAACACGTAGGGAAAGAATTTCTGAAGGATTGGGATGAATGTATTTTTTGAAATGATCTGCGAGGAATCCGTCGCTGAATGTTTTTGGATACCGTCGAAACAGTACTCATTCCTGCAGCAAAAGATCCCCGCAACACTCAGTACAAACCGTCAATCCAGCGGGCAATTGGTTCAACGATGAAATAAGGAAACACTTGATCTGATTTTTGCGGCAATTTCGGCAGGGATAAGTCGGCGTTGCTGCTGATAAAATGCCCAGAAGGCGCAGTGCCGATTCAGAGTAGAGAGACAAAGTTTCAATGAAAAGAAACTGGGATAAAAGCTGCTTCCAGCAAGTGGATTTTACCGCATCTGCTCTTGTTTTGGCAGATCAATGTAACAGTTGCAACTAGCTTTGATCTCTCCCAAAATTCTGCAGATTGGATAAACAAGCCATAGACTAGAATCATCCAAAAGGTGGAGGTTGGTGAGTCTAATTTAAAAACTACCTAGACTGAATTTGTCTGCCTCCAAGCCAAAGTTAAAACCACTTCACTGAGGACCTCCAGGAAATCGTCCAAATACGTGACTGGCACGATCTTGGAGCCCAAGACGCACATTAGGCCCCGTGATGGCACGAAACATGCCCTGAATCAGCAAATCTTCGTGCCAACACCAGCCGCTGTCGATCCGCCAAACGATGGAATACTGAGGACTGATCACACTAAGCCTTGTACAAGCGATGGATTTAGCGTGGAAGGCACCCAACAAAAGGATCTGCATCGGCAGCACGCTAAGGGAGTGAAATTATAGAATGGCGCCCATCGGTAATGCGTGAGACAGGTAGGAACTGAGGCATAGATTCTCGCCCACGTCCAAATCGCTCCTCAAAGATAAAAGTAGGCCGACGTATATCCAGTAGTCTTAGGTACACTTTCCGATATAGCTGCGGCACGAAATTCTATCACACCCGCATCCAAGCTGCTATCGGATGGGAAAGGCTGAAAGACAAAACTGAGTTCCCGGAATTGCCGGGCCCTCCGCGAGAAAATTGCGTCGTCCGCGGGCAACGAGGAAAAGCTGATGCTGCTTTGGGGACGGAAAGTCGCAAAGATCGACATCACCGATTGCCCAAGAAGGAAAGAACGCCACCACGCATGGTGAAGTCTTTTGCGTCCGGTTTTCTAACATGAAAACGAAACCCCGAAGGCCCGATTACCACAGCTAGTAATTTCGCGAAGCGAGAGAGAAGAAATTACAGTGTTTTTGAGAGTTGACATTCGGAGTCAAAGTTTCAGAGGTTGGATCTCTCACGAGATCGTCTAGGAACCTCAAAAGCTGGTTTTAAGTACACGGATGCCTTTTTTTGACGGATATATCCTTCCAATTTTTTCAATCTCTCATAATTTAAAGAATATCGGAATGATGAATGTTGAATAATGAAGTAACCATATTCTCAAGAGGAGTCCTGCGTAAATTCTCGAAACTTCTCATTATCATTCATACAATCCATCTCAATTCTCAATCTTCTAATCACCTAATTCCTCTTCAGAGGCGTTCTAGGCATTTATACTCTGTCATTGACGCGTCTCTTTACGTCACTTTCCGAATATGCATAAAGCGCAAAGACAATTCCATCGGACAAAGTTAAAACTCAGGGGGCTGCTTTCAGTCCTTTCAGGGGTAGCTTGAAAGGAATAATTTCACTTTGGTAGAGGCCCCGTTGACTGAAGAAAAGTGAATAATGGCGCACCTTTTGAAGGCTCCGGAGACTCTCATCTTTTGTACAACACGGACATGGCTTCAAATGGTCAAATAGCTCGACATACAATTTTGGGAAAAGATCTAGCAACCGCCAGTGACCCCACCCATTTCCTCCGATCCCGAGAGTCGGTCAGCTAGGGCTTATCTGCGACGCCGCGGTGGGAATGGTAGCGAGGCGAGCAGAGGAGAATTTGGAAGAATCCCTTTACAGCGCATTTCGATAGGCTTGGAAGGTTTCAGGTTTCCCGACTGTCTTGAGGCACTACTAATATTGGGAAGTGTCTTGGCCAACCTTAGGCAGCGGTTGCAGGGTCAATAGCTTCGTGCGTATTTCCGGCAATATTATATAAGAATCAGGGGTAAATCAATCAATTAATCAGGCCCAGCTTTACAATAAATCAAACTCAGCAATTTGCTTCCTGCCACAATATTACCCCCCCCAAAAAATTGTAAAATGGAGTGGTGGCAACTACAGCCGAAGCATCTGATTTTTTTGCCACCCTTGAAAGAAGTCAGACTTTCTCAAAAGCACAGTCTGAATTCCTACTAACTGGAATCTTAACTGCCAACGAGTTTCCGATCGTCTCTTCAATTAATGGGGACTTTGGGTGTCTCCGCGTTAACTGGTTTCTCCGCAAGTATCCTCCCTGTGTCCCTTAGGAATACACCAAGAGCCATTTAATGTTAACGCACGTGAACGCCACCCTGATAATCCAACGTGATTTAACAGGCCCTTTTTTATAAGTAAACTTTCTTTTGCCAACAGTTGGAAAGCACCACCGAATTCAGAGGAGGTGATGAGGGTTGAAGGCAAATCGATTTTGGCAGCTATTGAGATAGGGATTGAGTGATCCGTCATTTATTCTGAGATGTGTAAGGAGACGTACTTCGACATTTTCTTTTCTGTTGTAGGTTAAGTCAAGTGGACAGTCCATCCTTTGCTTGAAATAATCGCTGGGTAGCTAAATTCTCCCGAAGCCCTGATCTTCAGTAGTCAAACACTCAGCGCTCCTCTGGCCAGTATCGAGACAGCAATCTTCAGAACCACTCGGAAGAGAGTTTGGTTTCTTCTTTTTGCGAGTGCGTTACAAGAAAAGTTGGTAGCGCGGATTTCAGGTGATTTCCATCATTCCAGAATTATTATTAATCAGTTGCACTTCCCTGCATCAAAGACCAAGTTTGCCGCCCCTGATCGATCCTCTGAGAAAAGTTGACTCACACTTGCGCTCTTAGTTTCGGGAGAGCAATTGGCATTTTCCATCCGGATGAAACAAGTACTGTAAGGCTGTATGGCATTAAAGAAGGTTATCCATTTTGATGAATCTCTATTTTTATCCCTCATTTTGGAGATTTTTGCAATCGCTTTTTTCTACGTGAATGGTCACGCTTTATCCGTTTCCATACTTGATGGATAGAGTAAATTTGACCGTTAGGCTGAAGGAGGACAGACTTGTTTTTCGGATTGGCCTTAAAAAGAGTGCTTGTAGCTTCACACATTCCTCCGACGCATGATTTCCCCCATCATCTGCGGAGGTTTCTATAGGCCCCCATCCAATCCCCGGGACTCCATCGTGAGGACTTGGGCCGGTCACTTGAGTAAAAAAGTGTATGTTAGAAGTATGCCTACACTCTGGTCTTAGTTCTGCAATAGAACTGGATTCCAAGTGGGATATACGAAGAACTTTTCATCTCTACTACTGCCGCATCAGCTACTATATCTAGGTCTTAGCGAGGTGCCCCACTGACAAAGTCGAGGCAGTGTAGATGCTTACCATCCGACTGGCAGTTATTTCCACGTTACCCTCCAAACCAAGCGGGGACCAAGTGATTCTCTTGCCTTCCTTACCAAGGGTCGAGTGCAGCCGTGGCATAGATTCGAGGGGACAGGAGCGATTCGTAGATAAACTCTGATCGGAGGATTTTGCCCGGCAATAAGGTTTTTTCTGATTGGAAAGTGCCAGCGACTCTAGATAAAGAGGAAAAGCAGTAGAATGATCTTCATTGAGCTAGTAATTTTGGGTTTGTTAACTTGATTATTTGGTAAAACCAGTCTGTACTCACCTGTTTCTCACTTCAATTTTTTTTGGATAAAGGTACTAAAAATGAGACCAAATCTTCCAAGTTAGGTTGTGCTTCCGCTCACAATATGGATAACCTACTGATATCCTCGCATGACTTGTGGAGCTGAATGGATCAAAGTTTTCAGGAAATTTGGGATTTTTCTTTCATAAACTCTCGAGAATACGGGAAGGCAACCGACTTGCGCGGCATTGTTAATGCTAAATTACTTCACCTTTTGAGGAATACAGCCCCATTGTCGCCTTGCACTTGAATAATAGGATCGCTCAGAGCAATCAGGCCTGGTAATAGGTGCTGATCAATTGGGGAGTGTTTCCCTCTTTCCCATTGTTATTCCTAAAATTAATCAGCAACCAGTCAGGGAAACCTAGTATTTGATGGCTTCGACGGTTTCCCCATATTTCTTCGAGAATCGCCTGCTCCTACACGCGCCCAGAATTCCATTTGGACCCATACGGTGAGCTCGCAAACATACGAGCGGCTCATTTGCTGAAGCCCAAGCGCAGCTTTCTGTTCGAGCATGCACCCACACCACGAGTGGATTATTTGTTGAGGCGATTTGAGGATGCCTGTTTTTCCGAAATAAAGGTCCCATCGCTTCAGCAATTGCTCCCCACCCCAATGACTAAAGAAGACCTTTCATACCGTTGGTGGACATTCCGATGTCATGCATCACGTAGATAAAGGGTGTCTAAAATTTCCATTTTATAACTCTCATTCAGGTCGGGCCGCCACTGTTTCAGCTGAAAGGATGCTGTGCAATCCTCTTTTAAGCAATTCCTGAACTGGCCAAAAGGCCATCGGTCTAACCAAACTGCCAATCATTTGCGAAGTCAAAAGTCGGGCATGGGGAGTATAAATAGATGTCTAAAGGATTGGGGAGCAAAAAACGATTGGAAGGAGCCCTTTTTTTTGGAATTTTTGGGATGAAAAAGGGTTTGCCCGCATGTGTAGGGACTTTGCCGTTTCTAAGATGGTGATTTCACTTCTTTCTAGTTTCAGCGCAGACCTAGCAATACAGGGATTTTCTTTTTCACCGTACTTTTTCGAACCAGGAAATCCCATCAAATCCCTTGGCTGGAGATATACGGATTTCCATAAACTCTGCAGTTTAAAAAGATTAAAAATCTCCGTTTTCCTGATTTTTTCCACTCTGCCAAATTAGTAATCAACATTCCTTTTTCACTTACCAAAAGGAGCCTCAGGAAGGACTAAAGCTGGCTCTATGGTTTTCGTCGTAATTCGCACTGATTTTGAAAGCTTGGAGCGTGTCATTGGGGTTTTTGGATAAAGAAAAGGAGATGAAGTAATTGACACAGAGTTTTCATGGGAGCATTAATTTCACCGGTAGTTTCCAATTGTAACTTTGAGTTTCGTAGCTGGAAAGGATAATTCTGGCATGAACTTGTCCAACACCGCTATAATTTTCAAAGGAGTTTTTACGGCAAAGGTTACCACTCAATAGAAACATAACGCCCTTAAAATCCTTGGTATCAAGTGATTTCCCAACGGTCGCAACTTTCATAAGTCCTCGGAATCGTTGAATTTCATTTCACGGATGGATTTCCAATTTGGACGCAAGGAGTTCCATCGGTGAGCGCCGGACGTCACGTGCATTTTGGTGGATTGGGAGGCGGTCAACGCTATTGACAGTAATCGCGCATTAGGTCTGCTGGATCTAGGATCAATTGATTCTTTTGCTTTGGTGCGGACTTTCACTCATATTTTTGGTCCTTGGAGTTCTCGATTCAAAATCGAAGCAATAAAAAGAAGATCAGTATTGGGTAATGCATCAGATTCAGAAGAGATCATGTCCGAAATTCCGGCACGTATTGCCGGGTCGCGTTTCACACGCCAACACAGTGTCAATATCCAGTAAAACTCCCCAGCTAATCAGGTTGGAAAGAATTGATCCCAGCTGCATTGATTAGGAGTTTTGGCATAATCAAAATCGGTACCGGAATGAGTAAGGGTTCGGTAATTTCCAATAGTCGATCACTCCGGAGGTTCCCATCCAAATTCATTATCCTTCGTCCACAATAATTCAGCTGATTGTCGCCGCCACGGAGCCAGAAACCATAATTTTTCCAGTGTGGTGGTAATCAACATTAAGGAGGCAGATAAAATTCAGCATTCTATCACTATGGGGATAATTGCTAACCCACTCGACTCTGTCGCCGCAGGTCTGTTCCCAAGTGGATCACAGCCTCGATTTGGACGGCCTACCACCGACCAAAAACACTCCCACTTCTCTCACGTAGTTGTTTCTCATTCGCGCCCCCTCATTTACGGCATCACATTCCCGAGGCGTCTCTACGGCTTTAGTCATGCGGGACTCTCGCCAAGCCAAATTGCATCTCAGCTTTGAGGCCTACACCTTCCAGAAATTGTCGCCAGCCGTAAAGGCGATTATTGGCAATCTCAGTCCGCTTCCTAAAGGATCATTGCAAATGTAAAACGGTTGAAAGGGAATATTAGAATTTCGGCTACGATGGAGTTGGTTGCATCGCAGCGGGCTAAAATTAAGTCATCTGTTCCAGAGGCATTTTGGTACGGTACTTCCTCCGCCGATCCACATCAACCTTGGTAGTGAATGGAGATCCCCTTGGCACCACTATTCGATACCCAATGGCCACCACTAATGCGCGCGTTTTGGGTCACCCAGCTTCTTGAAGTCGAGCCAGTTTGGAACCATGGGCGAGGACATGAAATCATATTCCTTCACCGGGGACGGAGTCGCACGAGTTCATAAGAAAGTGCTCGCGCGCTAAGGCCGATTTACGTTAATCTTTGAGAAGTGGTTTTCGGGATCTTGCTTGTGAATTTTTCTTTCAGCCTTTTTTCTTCCTGCTTGCAGGAAAAAGTTAAATGGATTAAAGCAAGAGAGTAAAATGGAGAAAAGCAATTCTTTTTCAATAAAGTAGGCTTTTTGGTAAGGTTTTTTAAAAGGTAGGGAATTAGCCTTTTTGCATCAAGTGTTTTTACTGAAAGTTTTAATCCCGTCATGAATACTACAGATAGACAGGCCCCAATTGGCCAAGGTTAGGTTAGCACTCCGAGGATTTTTTTTCAAACCGCGAAGGCCACCAAGGTTACGGCCAAGACACAAAGGCATTGACTTGTCATTTTTTCAGACTTGAGGAATTCGGCTCTGACTTGCAAGATGACTCCACCAAAGCGATCGGTAACTTGAAGATCTGGGCTCGAATTTTTGGAATCTTGAGTACTCAAAATGGAATTGAAAGGGGGTAGTGGATGGGTTAAAAGGAATAAAAAGGAAAAGCCATGGAAATAGGAATAGATAAGCTTTGCTGCCGCAGCTCCAGCTGGAGCGGATAGTCAAACTGAAAACCGTAGGAAATCTTTGAACCGAACTCATTTGACCGAATTGTCTATGCGGATCGAAATGGATTGGATGTCTTCGGAATAGGGGGCATCACGCAAGAATTTCTGGACTCGCAAATACGAATAATTTTGGCAAGCTGCAGCACGCTGCGAGCTTTCGCAGAATTATATGAGAGCTCACTTCTGCGGGTAATCTGTATTGAGGCTGCGGATCCTGTTCGGGGTATTCAGGAGTGGGCCACTGACTGATTTGATTTCAGAGGGTGCCGAGCAGAAAATCGTGCGGGCTGAAGAGGTTCGTTCACGGGAGGCTTTTCCGAGCTCTTTTGAGCTCGTAAGATGAAAATGATTATGATGCACGTTCTGTGGTGTATTTTACTGAAAAACCTGGAATTAAATCTCTCCATTTAAGAATCCGAGGAGTCGCAGGAAATCGTCCACTGTGGAAAGGTCATTTCGTGCTCCATTGAATCAGCAAGCAACTCTCGTATCCCCAAGACCCTTTTCGAGAGAGAGCAGCTTCGCGAATTTGGCAAGGAGGTGAAGGAGGGAGCCGCAGCGCTCGGTTCGTGCGAGCGCGGTCTTTCTGGCGAATCACTCTATTCGATAGGTCGGCGGAGATTATGAGTAGAGAGACCGGGACGATCGTCAGTCGTTGATTGATCATGTAATCGGGGCAGGCTGGAGCCAAAGCTGGACCGCTCCTGGAGAAATTAAGTGGGTGTTTGCATTCCTTGGATATGTAGCAAAGAGTCCACCGAAAAAGCAGTGAAGAGTAACTATCCCGGGCTAAATGCAGAAGACCTTACCAAAATTGGAAGAGCGAGGTTGGCCTCCGGTAACTTCCGTCAATCGATTTTCACAATGCACTCAAACAGGAAAAATTAGGAGCTTTGGTAGGTTGCGGGTCCAGGGCACGACAGTTGCGGAGAGGAAGGATGGTGTATTAGGCCGGACGAAAACAAAGGAGGAGGACATAAGAACGCGGAGGCAACCTTGGAGGGATTGATAGATTTTTAGCCTTCCAAATGGGATAATGCGAAATGCTGAGTCATGCCAGTGAAAAATGCCATTGAATTGATAGCGGCAAAGAAGTGATCCCTCAAGTCAGAAACTACTAGAAATGTTAAGCATTTAGGATGGTTGGTGAATTAATGAATTTTTTGCAGAAATTTTAGCAAATGGAGTTATTAACTCAGGTGGTCGGAGGACCCGAAAGTGAGATGTCCTGGAGGAGAGTAGTGCAAACTTAGAATTTCATTACTCTAAAAACTTCTAATTATTGTTTATTTAAAATTTTGTAACCGAAAGTTTAAAAACGAATCTCTTTGTAATCATCTCCGCTGGAGGAAGGATTCCCAGTTGCCCAAATTTTGCGACGGTAAGACTAATCTGAATCGCCGTCCAAGGCAGTATTTCCATTTATATTCTTTTCGTCACCATTAAAGATCGAGTCCTACCCATTGTGTCTCCTCTCCTCAGATCAGAGCTCCATTTTATTGTCTATCCATCATTCCGTTGATTCGGATAGGAATTAATTCGGGAAATGTGCGTCCAGAATTAATTATTCCCGAAGGATCTTCAAATGAAAGAACTAGATCTTGACAAACCAGGATCCTACTAGGCTAGGCTCAAAAATACTGTCACTTCCAAATGTTGCTGCCTACCATCTCCAGAAAAAGCCCAGATTGCCGCTGGCGAATATCTCCGCGTTGAATTTTCGAAATACCTCAATAATCAATTACGATCATCAGGAAGCTCGGCAGCAATGATTCATCTTGAACCAGGGAATTGAGGATTGATTCGAAGCTTGAAGGATTTTTCCATGATCATCTGTAAGAATCCATGAGCTTGGGTATTCATAAATCTTCTTTTAGGGTCCCTGTGAAATGATTTGCTGCCACGAAGATTCTGCCTTTGTATTTCCCATTTTGAAATTGAAAGTCATGTCCCGGTGTAAAATTAGCATAGTGGACGCCCGAATCCCCGGCCCGAATTCGCGGATAGCTTGGATTGAACTTGGGATTATTAGGCTTACGTCGGACTTTAGGCGTGATATTCACAGGACATCTTCCAGCTTTTCCTAAATCCAAGGACGCGTATTATTCCAACGCCTCCCCGCCACACCCTTATTCAAGCGAACGCATAGGTTTTCGTGATTGTTTCGGTATGAACTTGTAGAACAGAATAAATCACGCCCGTCCGGATAATTCAGGTCATACAAATGCCACACAGTGGAGCAGTTCGATATTTCCGGCCTGAAGTGATCAATAATGAGCCGTAGCCAATCTTGAAGTTTTGAACACCAAGTTTTTTTTTTTAAGCTATGATTAGAACTCGGCGTTTCAATCGACCACAACCTTGAATGTCTCCCAATTATAATCATCTCATGTCACATCTTACTCTGGTTCGTTCGCGAAAGGACAAGTAAAGCCTCTCGCATTAGGGATTGGAAATAATAGCCGGGATTCGATAGATTCGCATGACGCTTGGCTGTCCCGCCTTCGAAACACCAAGTGTCTTGTGGCAAAAAGTGGAGAAACTGATATAGATAAAAAGAATGGAGAAGTTGTACTTCAAATTTAAATCAAATTGATATGAAGCCAGAAGAATGACCATTTCAGACTTCACAAGAATCCCAAGCGGTTACGCCGGCTCTTGGGTCAAGCCAAACCATTGTGTGCGCGCCAGGCGGCCATCGGAATGGGAGCATAATAGGCCGATCAGGGGGAATACTGAAAGATCAGACCCTTGGCGAAGCCCGCAATAATCGAAAAGGCAGAAGAAGTAGGCCGATGACGAAATGGGTAAGGAAACAGGATACATAAGCGATCCAATAGCAATTGGCCACAATGAAATAAAAAGGATGATCAAAGTAAGAAATTGTGAGCATAAATTGGTGTTTATATTATTCTTTCAAAGAAGATCCAAATTGCCGGGTAAAAGTTGCTTAGAGACTTGATATTTCGACGTTTGACTTTCATTAATGTGCTTTGGAATTTCGACACTTTTTTCAAAATTATCGGCACAAAACGGATTTTGACGTTTTTAATCTTTGTTAGAAAAATTTCTCAAAGTATATTCTTGGGCTGCAATTGATCCGCTTTCGCTCGATTTTAGTATGATCATATTCCATTGGGAGATGACTTCTGCAGTCCAAGCGACCGTATCTCCAAAGCGATTTTTGGGCAGATTTTTAATAGACGTTGAAGTTCATTCAACTTTATCCGAATCCTTTCAGCTCGATTTATTCAACTCAAAAGATCTTCTTTCCAGATTGGAAAAGCTTGGGTGAAATCCCGCTACGGAAGCGAATCAATTTCCAATTTCCCTCACCGAATCGCCCGGACCTATGCTATCAGCAGTGAAAAGAAGCAGCGAACGAACCTGCCTTTCGGCGAAGCCCGTTAAGGAATTTGGGGTGAGAGGAGGTATTTTGTCCATCAATCCTTCAGGTGCTTTATCTTGGAATAAGTCCTGCCAAATCTGCTTAAAAGTTGGGTAATAAGATCAAACAAATAAACCAATGCATTCTGAAAGTTGATCTTTCGGGATGCCCGGTCCGGTAATGAATTATGGGCAACTTTATGGTAGAGTGCTCGTACAAGTTTTTGCTTTCCAAGCAGTCCATGCGAACCGATCGCAAGCCAATTTGGTCACGGGGCATATTATCGATGATACAGTATTTTCATAAAGGCCATTTGCATTTAGCGTAGCGATCAGCCCTGCCCGGATTGATCGTCCAAGTGTGTGATCAGGCTATAAAATATCCCCGCGAGAGAAATTTCTTTTATCGATTTCAGGTTGTCTAGGCCATCGGTAAGATTTTCCATCCCGAGACATTCGAATTGGTTCAATTCAAAAGGAGAAGCCCAATGAAATTTTTCAGGAAGAAGGATTTTAGCGGTATCGTAGCGATTGATGTAGCCGAGACTCTATAGGAAGAATATGGATCGTGGGGAACAGGCTCGCGAATGAGACATATGCAAAAATGGCATTTTGCTGTGCTGACTTCGCGTAATCATTCAAGGCAAGTCTTAGTGACATCAGCACGAATAAACTCTGATTGGAATTAGGCCTTTTTTTCACTAGTTACGGAAAGCTTCCCATCGGCTTGGAGAATCCCGAAGCAAATACTGAATGTATTGACCAATTCCGCCGAGGAAATACATTTTTTCCTTTTTGAAACTTGCTTCAAATAGTTCTTTTTCATTGTGCCATTTTCCAGTGCCGAAGGTTTCATAGCCCCTGCTTCCCAAAAATGACCATAGGCATGGTTTCCTGACCTTACCAATTTATAAACAAGAAAAAAGGCTTCTTCCAGAAAGACATCATCGCCCGACTGGCAAGCAGATGGCACCGGTGATTCCACCCATGACAATCGCGTGTTGAGTGTAACCGAGTTACCAGGATCTGGCCATTTCATCAATGTTTGGGGCTGTTTCAGAACAGTAATTCCCGGCGATCCCCAAATTAGGCAAAGTTCCCCCTCTGGGCGTCTGCGCAAGAATGAAGCGAGAGGCATGGTTAAGGTTTCGGCTTTTGCTTTTCGGCAAGATGACGCTTACAGACCTATTTCGAAACGTAAAAAAAAAGAAATAAGGAGAGCTTCATTACTTAAATATTTGATTTTCCAAAGTTAAGACTTCTCACTCATGCAAAAGCCAATCAATTGGGACACTGTTATTAATAGTACGGCCTTAAGGCTTCTAATAGAGTTTTTTCTCTCAAATAGAGACTGTTTAGAATCACTCTCTATCGCATAGGTTTCGATTTCACTATTGAGAGAAGAGAGGGTCCTTGAATAGAGGGATCATATAAATCCATGAAGAGTAGTTTATAGCACCCTGTTTTCATATTATCTTGTGGCCAGCTTGGTCTCTTCGGGTGAGTTTCGGTAGTGCATTTCGGGCCGTGGCGGAATCAGCAGTTTCAAGGAAAGATTCTTGATCAAGCGTCAGAAACCTAGTTCCAGGAGTTTTTTCAGTCCTGTCAGAAAGGAACCGTGCACGAGAGGAGTACAATGTGATCAATAATGGAGGAAGCCTCATTTGTAATTAGAGCATGAGGATTTGCGGCAAATTGGCATCCTAGGTGCCTTAAAAGACTAGAATGAGATTGGGTTTTTAAAACATCAAAGCCTGTCTTGTTCGAGTTGGCAAGATGAGGTCAAAAAACTTGATTTTTATTAGTAGATGATGAAACATCTGTTTATAGATGGTGACGATAAACCTAAATGTTGATTATGCGAATTAAGCGGTTGATTATTCCATTGGCCGCGGATTGCCTTCGGGTCTGTCGCTGAAGTCCTCGCTCGCGCGGGGTTTAACCAACCCCGCCTTTTTGGCCCAGTACGGTGGCGATTACGGGCAGGGGCATGGGACCAGCCGGCGTTCCAGATCCACCAACTAACCGCGTCAAACCGCTTACCGGGACGGGGCCCGCGATGGTCCCGTCAAAGCATCGTGGGCGGTCGGGGGGTGCCGTCTGGCAGCAACGCGTTTATGCATGAAAGCTTCATGGAGAAAAATGTTGCCAGCCGGCCCGTGCGTAGAGCACTACCTCGTACACTGCAGAAAGCACTGCGCCTGTGCTGGCACGATGCCTCGCGGCAAGGTTCTTGGAAGCCGTGGGCGAGATGTTCGGAGTGGGCACGATTCTTGGGGCCACCCCGAAACCGCGGGCGGGGGCTGGCCTTTACGCTGGCCTAACTTATTTGCCGATGCCACCGTGGCGGAGGTGGTCGAGGTC
>Ga0163217_1035396_pt1 | contig 15348 bp, 11 predicted proteins | sample SynspAceP_FD_185933 | JGI IMG/M metagenome (GOLD analysis project Ga0163217, IMG submission 185933) | Saline lake microbial communities from Ace Lake in Antarctica - Synechococcus sp. Ace-P (PacBio error correction) | ecosystem: Environmental > Aquatic > Non-marine Saline and Alkaline > Saline ...
CCCAAAAAGGGGAAAGGACAAGAAAGGAATTCGGATTAAGCGTTTCTTTTTAAAAGCCAAACCAACAAAAAAAAAAGCCCGAACAATCGTCCCGTTAAAATTTACGGGTGGGTTAGCTTTGTTGCAAGTGATACTTGTGTGCCTAAAATTTTTTTTCACTCATTCCCCAGAAAGAACTAACGTAAATCGTAAATTCAACGATTAATGAGGGCTACGACTTTATGTTTCGCTTGAAATTAATGGAACACGTTTTAAAGAACACGAAAAAGACAATTGAAAAGCCTTATGAAATCTCAGAATTCTTATTGTCCCAGGAGAACTTTGATTTGAAAGTAATCAATGGTAAAAAAAAATAGCAGGGATAGCTCAACCGACGGTTAAAAAAATGGCGTAGCGATATAATCTATCTAAGCCGGACTGGGAGATCAAAAGCAGCGGTGCTCGGAATGTTACAAGATTTTTAATACAGCTGGGTTACAAAAGAAGAGTAAAAAATGGCACTTTCCAAAAATAAATCCTGATGTGATGGTACGTAGAAAAGAATTGCTTTGGAGTTCACTTAACCTGTTTCAAGATGTAAAAAGAAAAAAATCATTCAAACAATTGCGTAATCGTCACTGTAAATTGACACCTGGGTGAATACGACACCAGAAAGTTTGGTCTTTTATGAAGACAACAACAGAAAATGATTAACCGTAACTTACAGATGCTAAAAGATAATGCTCAAAAGGAGTTGTTAACAATGAACCCTTAATTACAATGCTGGAAAAAATATTGGCCTATTGAACAAGTTTTCCGCGATCCCTGTTCATGAACACATCCATATCCAACATTCAAGCCTTATTTTTAGATTTAATGATACACGCGAGTTCCAACGTCCTACGTCGGATGAAACAACTAGGAACATCTTCCTTCACTTTCCATGGAGCTGAAACAATCTCGCTTTACAACACTCGCTAGGTGGTTATGAAATTGCTCGGAGAATTTTTGCGACAATTTTGCTCGTACTTATCCTGAAAAAACTCCTGGGGATGGCGGTTTGGGATGATTCAGAGCGTCTGGTTTGTCTGTGTGCTGCCTCTAACATGATATCGGACACGGACCGTAATCTCATCACTTTTGAACACGTATTTTTTAAAAAACCGATCAACGAGCTATCACCGTTGAGATAATTCCTGTCCCTCCTGAACCGAAATCAATCAATTATTAAAAGCGGTAGCCAGTGACTTTCCTGCCTAAGTCAGCAAGCGTTACCAAAAAAACGTAATCCTAACCCACAAGTCGTCCAATTTGATCTTCTAGTCAAATTGAAAATGCAGATCGAATGATTATTTGTTACGGAGATGCCCTATTTTACCGGTGTCAATTACGGAGTCGTTTGATTTAACTAGATTTTACGTGTTATCCGCCCTTATTAGTCAGGAATTGCTTTTCCAAAATTCGGGTATGCAATGCCAGTAGAAGACTATATTGTCCAGCCGTTATCAGATGTATATGCAAATTTAAATTTCCACCTCGTTTCTCGAAGCAATGGAAGTTATTCTTTGATCAACTTATTAAACAGCGCCATAGAGGACATGGTATCAAAATCCATGAAAATGCCTGAACTGGCCCAAACAGATTTAATTAATTCCTTTTTTTAATCAACCTCTACCTTGAAGATTATTTAAAGTTGGATACCACACTCAGGTACTTATTCAACACTATTGGAAGAGGATGAAAAAATCCCATATTGAGTGATCTAGCTACACGTTTCCTTGACGTAAGCCATTTAATCAGTGTCATTTCATAGATAAACAAGAATCAACCTGATTCTAGAAAAAATTGACCGCTCTTATTCGAGAAGCTGGTTACGACACAGAGTACTATACAGCTATCAAAACAATAGTTATGATGCTTCCTTAATGATTTTATCGTCCTAAACCAACTCCTAACTCCGAACGCAGATTGAGCTTATGTATCCAATGGCTCTTTTATCGGAACTTTCAAAAAGCTATGAAATCGTGTCTTCTTTAGCAGGGAAAATGCGCGTGAGCGAAACGGTTCTATTTTCCAAAAGAATTTTTTAAAACCGTAAAACCTTAAAGAAATGCACTTATTTGAGCCTATTTAACCAAGAATTCAAAACGTACAATAAACGATGCAATCATTCAGACCCACAAAAATATTGGAGGAATAATACATAGATGACTATGAACTAATCGCTATTGATTTTAGATGGCACACTATTAACAAATAAAAAAATTCAGCTCAAAGGGTAAAAGATACTTTAGCTAAAGGCTAAAGAAAAAGGAACCATAAAGTCCCGTTAATTTGTTACTGGCCGACTTACCAGGCCGGTAATGAGCTTTCTAAAAGAATTAAATTTGGAGGAAGTAGGGGATTAACGCAATTACTTATACAACGGCGCCACTTGTCAAGAAACTTATGACGGTAATGCTATTGCCCATCATACATGAGTTTTGATGATTTTTAGAAGTAAGAAGCCCATGAGCCAAAAAAAAATTGTGGTTTCATTGTCAAACATTAGATGAAAAACTATTTAACAACACCTTCTAATAAAGATATCAGTTCCTTATATGATAACAGTCCCGAGAATCTCTTGGTCATATGCCCCTTAATACGAAGCGTTGAAGAGATGAATCTCTAATTTTTGGTTTATTCAGTAAAATGATGATTGATGATGAGCCCTGATGTGTTATGCTGGAATTGCAACAATTCCCTCCCCTCTTTTTATGAAAAAACATCAGTATAAAAGTGAGGCTTTTTATTTAGAAGTCTAAATAAAGCTGCTAGTAAAGGGCAAGCTTTAAAAGATTTATCTGATATTTTATCTACCCTAAAGAGAACACTCTTGGCTATTGGAGATAACCGAAAATGATCGAGACATGTTTAAGTCTTTGCTGAGTTGGAGTTTGCTATGGGTAAATGCCACGTTGAAGAAATTAAAAGCTATCAGCGATTAATATCAACTGATACAAAATGAGTTGGATGGTGTGCAACAGTTATGAAAAATTAGTTTTAATCAATAAAAAAATCGCTTTGGAGTGTAGTGACACCCGAAGCCGATTTCTGTAATTATTTTGGCTGAGCAATTCCGCCATTTTAGTGCATAATTTTCTGGTTGCATTTCATTAAAGAATAACGTGGTACTCTTCACTTGGACCCCTGTATTTTTCACAACAAGCTTCTTCTGTACCTCTTTGACTAAGTTAAGTCTTTGTTCTAATGTGCGTCCTGGCAACTAATTCTAATATGGACAATTGGCCATAACTATTCCTTCTTATCTTTTAAAGTTTTTTACTTATAACTGCTCTTATAGTAAGGGTTATTGGCTAAAATCAATTCTTATTTTTTAGCCAAGCGTTTCATTAGAATTCCATACAATTTCTTTTGTAAATACTAAAATTGTACGAAAGATACTAGAAAGGAGTTTTGTTATCATGTCCAGAAATCAAAAAGTTTTGTAACCAAAACTACTGCCTATTAATACCGGCGGACCGAAATGGCGAAAGTCATTTACGCAGATAAATCCTTCTCGGTTCCGCGTATCTACAACCCAAGAAAATGGGAGGCCCAGGGACAAGGAAGTAAACCCTGAACAACTTTTCGCGCTTGGGTTACAGTGCCGTGTTTAATTCAGCACTAAGAGCACTTTATGAAAAAAGAAAATAGTAGTGAGAAAAGTAGGTTACTGCAAACAATCGAGTTACTTTCTGACCCACTGATAACGGTTCCAAACTAGCTTCTACTATAGAAGTGCTATTGAAGGAAAAGAATAGCTTTGAAACTAAAGAATTGGCTGATAAAGCCTTTCATGCATTTTGCCCTTACTCAAAAGCAACTAAAGGCAACATAGCTTTACAGTAACAGCCCGTGAGAAAAATCAAAGAAGAAATATAAGAAGAACTAACTGATAAAAGAAGAGAAGGATTTAAATCCGACTCCGTCTTTTTCTTTACCACTTTCTCTTTTCATCTTCTTAGTCTAGCAGGTCATCTTTCTTTTTTATCTTTTATAAAACGTTCAATCGCCCAACGATGACTGCTCGCTTTAATTTCTTTAACGCTCTGGTAGTGTCATCCATTCTAGCCGTTAAAGCCTTCCAAAGTTTCGCTGACTTTTCCCAGATCAATAACATAAAAGTAAGCAGGGTTATGGTAATATTTTCGCGATGATAGATATAAAAGTAATTCTTCGCCCAGCTCCTACATACTTGCCTACTTTCTATCTGAAAGCAAATAACTCCTCTACAGTTCTCTTTTAAGGGTCCTCTTCATCGTTTCTTGCTTTTTCTTTTTTCTCCTCCCGGTAATAAATATGATCCATTTGGTGGGTGAAACAACAATTATTTTATCCGTTATACGGTTTAATAAGATATCAATATACTGCCGATTCGTATATCGATAAGTGTTCTGTCTTTTCAGCCTTTTACCAAAATTATGTGCAATCAATATTCCATTCCACCAATTTCAACCTCTGCTAGTCCTCATCTATTCTCATTATTTTAACCGTTTACGACGAAAAGAGCAATCCTATTTTATACAGGAAAAAGGAGGCTTAGAAACTAGCCTCCTTATTCCCTCTGTTTTCCAATTTTTTTGCTGTTGCGCTTAGACTTCATTCAATTCGTGTGCCTTACGCAGTGCTTAATTTTGAAGTACTCCCATATAGCAGAATCAATTAATCAGGTGCCCTAACTAGTTCTGGACTACAACGTAACTGGGAAAATAGCAGTAAATGGCTTTTATCAGTAATAATTGTTTAGCCATAACGTGTTAACCCTAAAAATTAATAAACAAAGTAACCCAATAAAAATCGCAAAACATAAACCCGTTTAAGATTCTAGGGCTTTTATACAGAATGATCCCTAGATAACCCCACCAAAAAAGCAGATAAGTAAATCCCGGAATATAGGCTGCTTTGGGAAATAACATAATCCCCATAAAAACCTGTAAATCGAGCAATTGTCCCTGCAATCCAAGGTCATAAAAGCATGGCAATAATGGCTACTGGTAAAAAGCCAATAACCAATACGGGAGCAATCGGTGTTTCAATAACTATAAAAGCCGTTGTCAATGACATATCTATCCCATAAATAATCCTATGATTGAAATGCTTTCTGCATCAACTTTATTCTTTTCTCCATTTTGAAGATCTTCGCCTTTAAGAGCTCCCACACATAATACTAAGCAGCGAATGCAAACAAAACCGCAAATTGCCCTAAGGCCAATTCTTCGTCTTGAGGGCAACATCCCATCCCAACAGCACTTAACGCTTCATTCCTACTCTGATTATTTGACTACAAGTTAGTCACCTTGTGCCACCATGATTATAGCATCGATTTCTCATTTAGCCGCCAAAATAAAATAACCGTTTTGTCTCCACATCTTTTTTTAATCATCGTTTATAACATAAATGTTGAATCACTCATTTAATCTGTGTTTATTAGAACCGGTTACCACTAATAAAAGTGCGTTAAGGCATCATCTTTTTAGAGAAACCTCACAAAACCTAAAATAGATTAAGGAAGCCTAGCTGAAGAATGGCTTGGTTTGATATAAGTACTGAGCACTTTTTTTCTAAGTAGTCTAGTAGGCACAGCTGTTAATCTTGCCTCCATCAATTAAAGGAGGGATATAAAAATGATCTCATTAGAAACAAGTAAGCATCCTAAATCCGAAAGGGGGGCGAAAGAACAAGTTATCTAATGCAGTAATGATGTTTCTCTAACATAATAAAAAGAACCATTTTTTAGACTTTTGGGTATCCGCGGAGCTAGTACAAGTACGTTAGTTCGGAACAATTAACTTATTATAAAGACCTACTAGCAGATCTGTAGTAGTACCTAAACACAACATTTAATCTGTTTAAAAGACAAAGAGCTTAGACAAAAAATACTCCATTAGATAGTTTAACTAATCCTTCATTCCCGAGGCAGCTTTTTATCATTTTTTGAGTTCATTACATTTTTCGTGGCCGTTATACGCTTCATATTGTAAGCTCTTTTTGCAAGTTGACTCCGCTATTCATTGAACTCAATGCCTGTATGTGCTTTTTCTTTTTGAATCTGAATTGTAATATCTTTTGCCCAAGACGTTAAACTCTTGAATATAATCTTCGAAACGAGTTATGGCTTTCCCACATGCCTGTTGCCCATTGTTCAATTCCCAAGTAATCGTATAAAAATCCAGAATGACTTAGTAGTGGCGTGCTTTAGCCACCGAATAGCTTCTAACGCGCAATAACTTCGCCAGCAATTTGAAAACTCTCCACATAAGTTGATCAACTACGCACGGTAAAACGTATCTAAAACCTTTGCCCTCTTTTAACATCACCAACACCATAGCTTGTAATTGCTTTTTTTGCGAGCGAATGATCCATCTACATAAGCTTCAATGCTATCAGTAGCTGTCCAATCCACTACTTTTAACGTAAGGTTGATTTATAAAATCGTTTCGCTTGCTTTTCAGCTCAGAAACGTTTTGGAATTGAGCACCCGCTAAACCCTTTTAATATGTGTTTTGTGCTTTCAGCCCAAGTCGGTAAACTCCCGTTTGCGGCCTTTTTGATTTGCCATAATATTAACTTGAACATTCCTTTACTCTTTTCATACGTTCAAAATTTTCTTATTTATTAACTTTAAGCAAGAAATGAAAAGAATGTCAACCGCAGAAATTAGAAAGACCGTTTAAATCCCTCTAAACAATAAAGTCAACCCCATCAGTTGATTTTATTAACGAAGGTCAAACTATAAAATCAGTTTGTTTTTTTGAAGTCAAGAAGTACAAGCTTAAAGGGAGGTGAACGAATATGAATGAAAATAAATATGCACAGACAATTATCAAAAACCGCCGCGCAAAGAAAAGAAAGTGACACTAGCAGAAGTGGCCAATTTATGGCGTATCCAAAGCATCCGTTTTCCAAGTGGGAAAAAGGAACAGCTTACCCCGATATAACACTTTTACCTAAAACTAGCCGACGTATTACAAATTTAAGTTCGGATGAGTTACTCCCGGCTATTCTCCGCATCTTAACGACACAAGGAGTTACGTGAAACCGCTACCAACAATTTTGCCTCATCGTTTTGTCCAGAGAATTCAGGTGTTTCTGGATGTGCAAGCTGAAGCAAAAGAATATTATGCCAGATTGTTTCCTATTACTTGCATTGATTCAAAAACTGTTGCTGAACCAATCAGATTTAGCTAGCGAGAAAGAAGAGAGTGGATTCTTCAAGATGCCTGCCTTACGCACGGGTTCAAATGAAGCCATAACAATTGAGTCATCTGAAACAAGCAAACCACCCCTGCAAGCCATTATCTACATGGCACTTACCAGCCAGACGAAACGCTGGTTATGAAGAAACGCTAGTTCCGTATGCAGGTGCAGATTTGATATATATCCAAGCATTAATGAGGAAAGGGGATTGGAGCGTGCCGAAAACTCACTCAAGTATTTGCATTCCAAGTCGGTAATAACAATTATTATCCACAATTGTTGATGGCGATGCAGCAAACTCACTCTTCTCCTGAGCGTTTTATAAGCAGACTATCAAAAAGCGATGTCTTAAACACTTGTTCAAATGAATTCTGTGCCGACAAGGTATTGTGGCAAGGGATTTAACCAATACCGCAGCTGCTTATTAATGGCAGCACAATACAATTCAACTGCCATGGTATAAAACTGCGCCTCAATCGCTATGTTAGAAGTGGCAATAAACTACCCGAATCCTGTAAAACTCACTGGAATTGATTTCTTTGAATCAGTAGATAATGGTTAGAAGAATCACTAATTCTGACAACAAACACCTCGCGAGCCAACGTTTAGTGCGCCAAATCATTCGAAGAAAGTAATCACGAAATATCCCCAGGCGTTTCAACCGTTGATACAAAACAAGCAGATGCGATAAAAAATTGCTCCATACATTAAACAATAGAAAGGATTAAGAGTAAGCCAGATATGACTATTATTTCAAGAAATTTACGTTGCTTATTCCCCCTTTGTCTCATTCATAATCGTAATTGATTGATTACTGCACTCCTTCATCTACTCAAATCATACCAACGTGAAACGCGATCCAATAATGTGGATCCTCATTATTGTGTTAATAACAGCCATGGACCAATTCGCTTTTATTTCTCTTCGGGAAGGAGTTGGAAGAAAGACCCCTGCATTGGAAGTATCCATCCAAAAAATGTACGGCATCAAAAACTGTCCTAGAAGGTTAGTTTTTACTGTTAAACCAATACCATTTACGGATTTTTGGGAAAAAATGGATCCGGTAAAACACAACCATTAAATGTATATTAGGGTTGACGAACCATACGTCAGGAAAAGTCCACATAGATAATGCGCCTTGTTGAATATGGAAAAAGAGCTTCCTCGAGGATTAGTAAAGGCTTTTTACCTGATGTCCCCTGATATTAAAATCTATTTAACGCGAATGAATACCTACATCTTTTTGTGGTGAATAACGAAACATGACAAAAAAAGAAAACGCAAGCTAAAAACTTCAGAATTGCTAAATTAGTAGGACTTGAAGACGCAAAAAAAAAAAATTGGTGGCTAATCAAGAGGAATGATACAACGCTTTAGGCCATTGCTCAGTACAGCACTTTTATTTCATGATCCGCTTTTGCCTTATATTGTGATAGAACCCACTTCTGCATTAGATCCACGGATACGAAAAGATTGCTAGCCATTTAAAAAAAAAGTCAGTAAGAATACTTAACCTTGTAATTTTCCGACTCACATTTTGGCAAGATGTAGAAGCGATTGCGGACGAAGTAGCTATTTGCATGAAGGAAAAATTGCCCGTACGGGCAAGCTTAGCTGAAAGTTGACAAAAAGCAAAGCAATCAACTGTAGCGTTACTTTTCATTCTAAAGAGGAAGCAGTGGCTTTTAAAGACAACACTTATCAATTAGAAAGATGAAGAAGAGATTAAAATATCAGAACGATTGGTTTTCAGTAAAACACTTAGAGGAGAAAACCGTATGTCACAATGTTAACTTATTCCCCAACATCATGATTCCAAGAAAAAATTGAAATGGCGAAAAGCCACTTTAGAAGATGTTTTTTTAGAGGTGAACAAATGATTGCTTTTGGTGCATTTTGAAAAAAGAAAGCTTGGGAGTTGATGCGTTCCATACAAAGGATTTCTATTTCTGGCTTTGTTTACTTTTTTTAGCTATTGGAGCTCCAGTAATCAAGCGTATTTATGCCCGATTTAATGCCGATTTTTACCACAATATTGAATTGGTTTGCCTGAAACGCGGCCGCAATAGATTCTTGGGTACAATTCCACCAAAACATTACGCAAATAGGTTACGTTTCTAGTCATTGCGTGAGTAATACGTTTGTGAAGGAAAAAGGGCCACTCGTATTACTTGTAAACTAAAGGTTTGAATAAGCGTACCGTAAGTCCCCTTCCCTTTTCCAACAATATATTTATGGCAAGTGCGTTTGGACAGTGAGCTTATCTCATTGGCGCCCGACGATTACTGCGGGCTAATAACGTTACTAAAATTATTTTGCAGATTACCTGGGAAACAGCGGGGTTTATTATGGGACTAGCTGAGTTTTATCTCTTTGGGTTTATGGTTTTACTTGCCTTCTCTTTCTCGGTGCTGTAGTTATTTGACTCACCTTTGGCGCGCTCGCATGGACAAGAGAGCCAATGGCGATTTTATTCTTTTTAGAATTATTGTGTCAAACTGGCCGAATGGAGTCAACTTCGGTAGTTACAAGTTTTCAACAGAAAACATACCCAGCAGGCGGAATTAATACTGAAGTGGAGAACCAAGCGCAATCGTTTCTTGTGTCAGCAGGCATACTTTTCGCCTGATTTGGAACACCTTTTATTCTATAAAAAGAAGAACTTAACACAAATTTTTTTCCTTTTATAGTCGAAAAGAGTGAAATCAATATGTCGTTTAGTCTTTGAAAAAAGATTTACAACCGTGCAATCTATAAACATCAGACCTGTCAATGACTAAAACTTTTGGAAGTAAGAAATCATTTTGCCTTTTGGAGAATGGTTTTACAGAGAATTTTTATTCGGAGTTTTCCCCCTTTGGGAGGGGGGACAATTTGTCTTAGATCTCTCTTTTTTAAGTGTCCAGAATTGAAGTGTCATCACGGTTACTTTCCTTATCATTAAAAAAACCATCAGACAGTTCCAGAGGTGATTTTTCAACATACTTTAATCCTAACATTCAAACCATATATTACTAACAGTAACCTCCTTCATTTTTGGCAGCTTCTTCTTTCGGGAGTGATTAAAGAACCAATCCCTTTCAGCATTTTTTTTCAAGAAAGGCTTTTTTGATTTCTTTTGCATTAACCGTTATTACGTTCTTCCTTTTTATCGTCTTCTTCTTTATCAGTCATTCCTTTACATCAAAGACTAAAACATTTCGCCAGGCTTAGCTTCTGAATCGTCTTTTAGCGCGACCAAAGTTATCTCCCTACAGGCAATTGTTAAGGTGCAAAGCTCGTCCCTAACTATTTTATATTCTTCTTTAAAGAACGTATGGAGAATTAATAACTTGTCAGATCTTTTGGTTGCATTAGATATAGCAACTGGTTGAAATCTCTGCCAAATTATCATTTGTTTTTCCTTCTTTTAATTTTTTTCATTTTTTCTGTTTTTAACATAAGACACCTGAAATGAGAGTACAAGCCCTTTGCCACTTAAGTCTAAAAATAAATTAAACCATCCTTATCTAACATATTAACTTGAGATGGATAAATTAATTAATTGTTAAAAATTATTTTTAATAACTGGTCCTAATTCTGAAAACTATTGTTGCTAACATTTAATGCTTGTAGTCTTGACCTTAACTAGTTTTTCTAATTTTTCCTTCAACTACTTATATATCTCGCCCATTTATCAAAACTGCACTTGCATATAATTTTAAATGTTCCTGGTAATGCAATACTTTTTTAAATTGCCATAATATTTTTTTTGGCATTCAATATTTTCATTCAATATATCCAAGCAATCTTCCCATAGGCTTCAATAAAATCTTCCAACTCTGTTTTTCAAACTTCAATTTCAACTTGTTTTCTCCACGTTACTCCCTCTATTGCAAATTATGTTCTGATATTTTCGTTTCTTGAATCTACATAAACTATTGTAACCGTATAGTCCCTTTGTAAGTACCAACTAATATCTTCTTAATCAGACAAAATAAATACTAAAAAACCTTTCCCTTATTATAACGGAAGATTTCTCTTGAAAAGCTATTTGTCCTATTCATAAACATCAAACAAAAGCTAGGATGAAAAGAAGAATTGTTAACCAAAGAGGCTGCCTTTCTTTCCCCCATGAGGATATTTTCTGGAGAGAAATAAAGTAAGAATGTGAAATACTTTATAGAAATGTGTACTCGTTCGCCTTGATTAGGCCAACCATTTTGGGATTGAAAAATGCAGAACGGGAACACCAATACTGCCAAGGAATAGGCCGGTACGTGCTTCGTTACATAGCAAGAATTAAAAAACCAAACCCATTGATAAATAAATGGCAACCCAATAAATCCAATGTTTAAATATAAGGTAGGAGAGATGTCTAATTCTCCAGGAAATTGTTCAGGTTCTGAATAGATTAATCCAAGTAGTCGTGAGGCTATTAATAACAAAATCAAATCTACCAATAGCTAACTGTCGTTTGAAGTTCGTACTTAATTTTACCTCTTGATTGTGGGCCGTGGCTAATTAGAATAGGCCATAGAACCATTCATCTACAATTTTAACAACTAATTTATTTGGATAAAATAATTGAGAATATAAGCGGAAAAACAATTATATGATAAGCAAAATAAATAGGAAAGATAAATAAGCTGGTTAAACTAGCTCTGCCTGCACAACCATATCCATAAAATGCTTCATTATCGCTGGCATGGCTTTTTCAAAAATCAGCCAATAATATTCCCTAGTTTCAGGATCAAACAATGGAAAATGAATAAATCGTTTCATACATAGTCCAAGGATAAGTGTAAATAACAATAGAAGTACCCCTAATAGATTTCCATTCTTTTTAAAGTAAACGGCCAACTAATCATGCTGATCCTCCCCATAGAAAGTGCATAAAAGAATCTCTAAAAGTTTTGATGTATCCACTTTCCCATATTTGCAATAGTATATTGGGCTATAACCTAGATCAATGGGTATTAACAATCTCCTTGAACCATTATTTTTACTTGTGTTTGATTCAAACTTTGCTTGAGGTGATTCTGCTATAAAAGCTTTCAACGTTTCGTGGTAAAAAATGTAAATTAAAGGTTTTATTTGACTTTCTTTTAATATTTGTACGTCTTTGTTGCATCAATTTTACCATTTTTTATAATAACTACTCCGATCACACGTCGTTCAATTTTTCAAAAAAGATGGGATGACATTAAATATATGTTCGTTCCCTTCTTTTTTTCTTCTTGGATAAGTTTAATAAACTTATTCTGCCATAAGTGGGGTCTAGTCCACTGGTAGGCTTCCATCTAAGAATCAAGATATCACTTTCTTGCATAAACGCACAGATTAGTCAATTTTTTTGTTTTCATTCCTTTAGACATCTATTTTATTTTCATATCAGGATTTACACTCAAAATAAGAGCATAATTCTTTTTGCTTCGATAATGTTTTTTAACTCCCTTTCATTTCGCTTAATAAATCGAATGAATTCTAACAGTCCATTCAATATTATTCATAATACAGGTTCTCCTGGTAATACCAATAGCTTTTGAATACTCAATCGCCTCTGTCTTAGGATCTTTTTCCGCAGTATTTTTACAAGGCCTTTTATCTGAGCGTAGAAAATCCCATCAGTTTGCGAAATAGCCGTTGTTTTAACAACACGCATTTGTCCTAAGAAACCTAAAAACTTCTCCGCTTTTTCAAATCAAAAGTTAAATTCAAAATACTCCACGATTACTTCCATAATCAATCTGTCAGTTGGTTTAACTTCAATAATATTCATAACATTTTTACTTGCCCTTATCTATAAGAATACATTTTGTGATTCCAATTACTCTGTTTAAAACGCTGGTAATTCATGATTATAATAATTGAATTCTCTTGTTTTTGTATAAAATGGTTAAACCTCTTTTATAAAACGTAACTTTTTATTTTTTCACTAAGCGAACACAACTGTTGCGTGTTTTATGTAAATGCAATCTATATACATTCGAATAAATCGGAATCATTATTAATCGCTATTTTTATCCTCTTTGACTGGCGAAACATTTCTTATCATCATACTATCATAATCAAATTAAATTTATATTCTATTTTTATTTCTTCTATAACAAAGGATGCATTTTTTTTGAGAGCTTTAGTCTTCCTATGGTACCATGATTCCTTTGTAAATGAACTCTAATACTAATAATCGATATGCTTTTAAAAGAAGGAAGGTATTTATGCAAAAATTATAAAAATGACGTGTGTTTGGTAAATCCAGAGGTGATATTTTTAGCTGAGTTGTTGTCTGTTTAGCTTTATTTCCCCTGAAGTTATTGGCTTTAATGTTAGTTGCAGGTGTAAGAGCCAATTGTGGTGTCTATGCAACCTTTTTTTATTAAAGCAGCTATACTGCGTTCTTCGGAAGGAAGAACAGGGTTGATTTCTTGCAAGCTGCTGGTTCCCGTTTTTGCTTTATACTCGCAAATTTTGGTTGCAGAAACACGGGGTTAACTATCTTTTCCCTGCAACAGTATTTTAGCTGGACTTATACAAGTAGTTTTAGGCCTATTTAAGTAGGTATTTTGATGTCGGTATAGTCCCAAACCTGTTAGCTTGGATTTGGTACATTCTTAGGTAATTATGATGTTTCTATCTCAATTAGACCTACATTTAAATAAGGATGCGACAGTTTTAATCCTATTTGGGGGTTATTGGAGTTGCTTATTATTTTTCTAGGCACCCAAAATTGGACAAAAGGATTCCCGCACTATTATTTCAATCGTAGTCCATTACGAACCACTAGTTATTAAGTTTAAACTGTAGATGTTCAACTGTTGGGTGACCTAGGAAAAATCTCTAAGCGAATTACCTCGTTTTGGAATTCCAAAAAGTCCCATGGAACTTAGAAACGCTAATAATTATTTTTTCCCAACTTCTCTTTCAGTGCTAATGTTGATTAGTTTAAGTCTTTATTAACTGCTCAAGTTTAGTCGATGAGTTAACAAAAACACCACAAGTGATAAGAATCGCGAATAGCCTTAAGTCAAGGGTTTTAGGGAACTAGCTTCGGGATTTTTTGGGCGGAATTGCTGGTTGTGGAATGATCCGGGTCCAACTATTATTAACTAAAATCGCAACTAATCGAAATGGAAATGACTAGTTATGTGGGCAGAGAGAATGAAAATCCGGTCCGTTTTAGCAACTTTCGTTATCCTGGTTTCTTTAATGTTGAATTCTGTCGTCTTATTCCAAATATAAAATAGTCCATCCAAGATCCGAATTATTGCCTTGGCCGCTTGGTGTGATGGTCGTTGTAGCCTTTACGACAAAATGTTGATTGGAAGATCCGTTTAAACGAATTAAACCTATCCATGCCTAAAAATGAGAAGTTTTTTTTGTCAATGAATTTTATAACTATGCGTCTATTGTATTGGTTTTACATACCAGCAACCCCCTTAGCGGTAATGGAGTAGTCTGCAGGAAACTGTTAATCAGTGCTTATTTTTGCTGCTTTATAAATGACACTATATCGTATAGAAAAATAAATGGTAACGGATAAACGACGCTACATTGACAAAGCTCACGGGATCATCTTTACTTTGCATTCAGCTGAAAGAAGTTTACAGATTTTTTCATGAATGATTTGTAATCATGAAGGAAAGAGTTAATTATTGATTGTTAGTGCAATGACCGTTATGGGATTCCACAGCCGTTGAAAGCAATTGATAAATTAATCAGTAAAAACATTAAAGTCACCGGGAACTATGTAGACAAGTTTATCCATGCTATACAAACAAGAGTGACGAACTCTTGAAAAAAAATATCATATCTCACCCCACTAAATATTCATAAAAGCTAATTAATAAGGACAGAATACTGTAAAAGATAATCAAAATTAGCTTTCTAAATACCAATTTTGGATTTCGCTCATAACTTCTGGCCTTTTTTTTCCTCATGAATTTTAACCTACTCATCTCGATTGATAATTAGAGAAATAATGTTTCAAAATCTTTTTTTGTTCCTCCTTTAAATCCCCTTAAACCATCTGTTTTCTCAACAGTTTTCAAAATAAATCCAAATAAAAAAAAAATAAAAAAAAAAAATAAAAAAAAAAAAAAAAAAAAAAAAAAAAAAAAAAAAAAAAAAAGAAACATCAAAACATGATTA
>Ga0163217_1042825_pt1 | contig 15346 bp, 15 predicted proteins | sample SynspAceP_FD_185933 | JGI IMG/M metagenome (GOLD analysis project Ga0163217, IMG submission 185933) | Saline lake microbial communities from Ace Lake in Antarctica - Synechococcus sp. Ace-P (PacBio error correction) | ecosystem: Environmental > Aquatic > Non-marine Saline and Alkaline > Saline ...
AGGCAATAGCGGCCATCGCTGTCGACACTTCGTATCTGGCCCACTGGGCGCACGGCCATGTGCTCGTGCAGCTTTCTAGCCAAGCTGCTCGCTTCGTCTCCGCGCAACGCAGCCGGCGGCTCGCTCGTTGCTCTCACCCGCTCCGGCGCGCAGCGCCCTCGTTCGCCCGCGAGTGAGACGGCCGCGGTGTTGCCGCCAGGCCTTGCGGGTTCTGCAGCACCTTCCGCGCCCTGCGCGGCTTCGCGGAACGTGGGCGCGCCGCTGGGGGCCCGAGCACTAGCCTTCCTGCAGACTGTTGTTGGCGGGCAATGGGCCTGCTGTGCTTCGTTCAATCGCGCCCGGCGCCGGGTGGCCATCGGCCGTCAGCGACTTCCTGCGAGGCCTCCGGCGCGGCTGCGGAGCGGAGCGCACGGCTGCTCCGCCCATCACAGCTTGGCCCGCCAGTGCCTGCTTGTTTTCGCTGCACTCGGTTTCGGCCTCGGGCCGCACTCCCTGCCCTGCTCAGGGGCTGTCCCGCCCGGGCCCGGGGCGCTCTTCCTCAATGTTCGCCACGGCCTCTGTCACCTTTGCCGGTCGCGGCTCCCGCACATCGACGCACCTCCTGGGTCCTGGGCGCCTGTGCTGGCACCGCTGGGCCGCTGCCAGTCCCGTGGCGCCTCCCGGGTAACTTCGCTCGCCGGGTGGGCATTGCCGCGGGCATCGAAGACTTCCCATGGCACGATCGAACGTCCCTACACCACACGGTCAGGGTCGATCCACGGACAGCCTCAGGGCTTGGGACGGGACTTTATGGGACTCCCCCGGTGACTCTGTGCTGTTCGCCACGTGCCTGACAGCTTCGCGCCGACATCAGGGGCGGGTCGCCTTGCTGAAATGACTCCGGTTAGACGCCCGCGCTGCGACACTGCTCCCCACCATGCTCCCGTGGGGCGATCTCGCTCGCTCCCTCGGCTTCTACAACCCCGGGCGTTCTGGGCCTCCGCTGCTGCGGTGCGCGCCTTTTCCCGAAGGGTGCTTCCCTGGCCTTCGTGGGCACCGGCGACGAGACCGAGACACTCCGTTTGGAGCTCCCTTCCCTGGCTACGCAGCCCGCCTCGGTGCGGCCTCTGGCCACTCGCCCACGGCGTTGGCCCCCACCAGCAGACACATGCACCCCAGCCACCTGCGCCGGCCCTCGCCACCCCCGGCGGCCAGTGGTGCGGCCATCCGGCCCGCTGAGCCACGGCACGCACTGGTGCAATGGCTTCACTCGACAGACCCGATGGCTACACGGTGGACACTGAACTCAGCGACAGACCGAGGCAGCACGGCTGCGCCGCCTAGAGCCGCTTCGCTTACCCCGGTGCGGGGCCGTTCACAAGCCCCGGGGCGCCTGCCAGCGCCCCGCATCGTCTTCCACAGCGACGGCGGCCTGGGCTTGCTGCTTCCGGCAGGCACCCGGCCCGCCGCTGCGCCTGCCCCCTGATGTGGACCACCTGCCTGCAGGTTCGTTCCCGGCCCCGTTCCGCCAGCTGGGTGGCCCCCTGCACTCGCGGCCGCCCTGGTGGATCCGCTGGCGGCTTTGCGCCGACCTCGCAGCGGGCGGCAGCTGTTCATCCGGTGAACTGCCCTGGACGCCCTGCTCGGCCGCGACGGCGTCGCGCCACCTGGGGTTTCGCGCATACTGCTCGCCGCTCCCCACACCCTGCGCGGGCATAGGCGCGACTGAGCACGGAATCGCGCGGGCCCTGGCTGGCGGGCCCGGGGCTCCAGTGCGAGCGCCTGTTTGCGCGCCTCGCCCACCTCCACGCCGGCCCCCTAACGCCGCCCTTCCCATCCAGACCCCAGCGGGCCGCCGCCGCGCCCTAGCGGCCGTGACCGCCACTGGCTTCGACCCCCCCTCGCCGCCATCGCCTCGCTTCACCATCCGATCGACGACGTCCCTTGCGCACGAACCACTTCTGCCGTTCCCTCGCCCGCGCCCGCGATTGAATGGCGCAGTGGGCCGGGGTCCTGGGCGGTGGACAGTGCCTTGCGCCTGGCCGCGACACCGGGAGCGGCTTAGCGCAAGTCGCGCCCGTGCATCTCCCGCCCGCCGGCCCGGGCCGGGCTGCTCTGACCCGGTGCTGGCCGGACACCCCGCACTCCGCGCTGTCCCGTCTTCGCGGGCGCCGCCCACATCGGTGCTGCTTGGATGCACCGGTGTGGGCACACCACGCCTCTTGCGCCTTGTCGCCCCAGCGGAACTCGTGGCCGGGCGCAAGTGCCGCGATCCATCACGGGAATCCGCCTGCTCGGTCCTTGATCTGTGGCGCCCTGCTCGCCGGCGCCCCAGTTCCGGCGGTCAGTTCGCGGACGGCTGCGCCGCGTGCTCAGCGCAGTGCGCGCCGCGACTGCGGCCGCAGCGCCGGCGTGGTTCTGTTCCTAACATAGCCTGCCCAGCGTGGTGGAGCCGCGCTCGCTCCACGCGCCGATGCGGAGCATCCCCAGCGGTGCTGAGCCGCGGCGACCTGCGCTGCACGGGGGCACCCCCCCGGCGCCTTCCGCCGCCGGTGGGGAGGCCCCGCCTCCCGCCGCTTCCCACAGCGGTGGTGATCGCGGGCCCGCGTCGGGCAGGTGACGCGTGGAAGCTCCTCGGCGCGCTCACAGCAACGCTCATGACGCTGCCCCCCGGCGTCACCATCCCCGCACGGGCTGGGGCGGCTGCCGTGCTGGCCGATCGCTCCCACCTGCCGCACCGCTGCCTGCCCGCCACGGCGACCGACCTGCTCGATGCACGGCCGCGCCACGCTGCGTCACTGGGAGGTCACTTCCCCCCCCCGGTGGTGGGAGCCGACAGCCCGGTTGCGCCGGGTCGAAACTGGCCTGCTGGCGGCGGAAGGGCCGCAACCGGCTGACCGAGCGGGTGATGCAAGCGCCCGGCGCACGCGCGCATTTGCCTGACGACCGGCTGCAGGAACCTGCCACAGCGCTGCGGCGAAGCGGGAGGCCTGGGCGCAGCTGCCGACCTGCTCCCGCCGCACGCCAGACCCTGCGCACCGGCGACATCCAGCGAGCCGCGCGCGATGGGCTCTTGGAAGGAGGCGCCCGGCTGCCATCCGACCCAGCTTGCCTGGCGTGCCAGCACCCCGCCCCCCGCCTCGAGCACAGCGCCTTCGCGCCAGCCGGCCGGCGACAGCCTGCTGCGTGCAGCGGTGGAAGGACAGGCGCATCGCGCGACTGTGGGGCCCGCTGCCGGGCACTCCCGCATGCAGCGGGTGCTGGCCGGCGCGCGCCATGCACTTTTGAGTCGCCACCCGGTTGGCGGACGCGGGTCTCGGCCAGCCCGAAGGCGTGGCGCGGGTGGCGGCCATCGCTCCGCGGGCCAGGGCCGGCTGCGGATCCGCGCCGGCAGTGGGTTCCTTTCTCTCCTTCGCCCCCCCGGCGTGGCAGCCCGACTCGCCACCAGCCCTGGCGGCGGTCGCTTGTTCGATGAACGGCAGGAGGCCCTGGTGCGCTGATCTGAAGCGACATTCCTGGAGCGCCACAGGGCCGTGGGCCCGGCTGTGGCGCCCCTCGGGCTCCGTGGGTCTTAAGAGGCAGGCGGCCCAGCTCACCGCGGCGATCCGGCGCCGCCGCTTCTGCGTGTTGCCTGCTCCGACTGAGGTGGAGACCGCCCACCCCGACGGTGTTCATACCCTGTTGTAGGCAGGTGCTCGATGCAACGGCCGCCTCCCGATTCCCCGGGCACGCACCGTGGACTTCGCCACCGGTGGTGGTGCATGCCCAGCAACCTTGGCGCCGCGCCTCCTCCGCGGCGCCCGTCCGGACCCGCAGACGCCGCGAACGCACTGGATGCCCGCCCTTGATGAGGCCCGTGGACCAGGCATCTCCGCCACGTTTTCCGCAGCATCTCCATCGCACTGATGCGCTACTCCGCTTCGGCCGGGATTTCGCGGCGGAATCTCAGCGCATCGTGCGGCTGCAGTGGCTGAAGCCACGCCCAGCTGTTGGGACCAGCAAGCTGGAGCTGCAGTGGAGCGCGGTGGTCGACGGCTGCGCCACAGGCTCCGCACGGAAAGTCCGGACAGCGCGGCCGCTGCGCACGGGTGTTGCGCGCCGATCGCGACCCCCCCTGCGAACCCTTGCAGTGCTCGCGGACTCATTTCCCCGGGGCCTGGGGGGTGCGGGTCAGCCTGGGCCGGCATCGCGCCGCACACCGCTGCTGTTCGCGGCCTGCGGAGCCGCAGGGACATCGGATGGGTGCTCTTTTGCGGGTTGTTGTCCACGCTCGGCCGGCCCGCATCCTTCGGATCCCCGCCCGCTTCCTCCCACCTGAGCCCGCTGCCGGCGCGCGCTTCCCCCGCGCCTCCGGTACCGGCTCGCTTCGTCCTTCGTGTTGGAGGCAGGCCTGCGCAAGGTGGTGTGGCCAGCCGCCAACACTGTTCCAGCGACTCGGTGGCGGTGACTCTTGCTGGTCCACCTTTCCGCCGCCGCGTCTCGCGCCGTTGAACTCGGTCTCCTCGCAGACTGGAGGCTTCTCCGGTCTTCCTACAGCGAACCGCCCGCGCAGCGCTTCTCGCCAGGGCCCCTCCCCAGTTTCTTCCCACGCTTTTTTCCTCTTTTCCCGCCGTGTCTGCGCCGCTCTGCTCCCCGCAGCGCGCCACATCGGGCCCCCGATGCGGCAGGCGGCGGCTGCCGCAGGCCGGCCAGGCGGCAGCTGCACAGCCAATCGCCCGCTGGTACGCCGTTCAAGGTGGTGACTTGTAGAACGACCGGTGCACGGCCAACTCCCTTGGCAGCGCGCCATCCCCTCGCGTGGTCCCCGGCCCACTTGCCCCGGTCCGGGGCAAGCACCACTCGGAGGGGGACTCCCCCCCCCAGCACCCAGCCCTCCAGCTTGAGACGGCCGGGGCAGCGACAACCAGGAGCCACCCGCGGCCCGGTGTTTCCGGGCCTAACCGTGCTGGTTCGCACATGGTTCTCGATGAAACCCGCTGCTGCAGTGCGCAAGCACCACGTGATCCTTTCGTTGGCGGACGCACGGCGGCACCGGCCGCGCCGGCGCACATCACAGCCCGGCGCTCGCGAAGCGCGACAGGTGGAGCGGCTCTTCCAGGGGCGGTAGCCCGAGCAGACCCGTCGTCCAGGTCGACTCACCGACAGGGCGATCAGATCCTGGTCCACCCGATGGGCCCTCACCGGCTTTCCAGGCGAACGGTGAATCGACGTCTCGGCGCCCCGCGCACACAGTCACACGCCCTGCTCTCGAATCTTCGGCGGGACCCCAGTGGACACTGGGAAGTTCTCCCTCGCTCCCGCAGTTGATTCCCTGCGCCCGGCTCCTGCGGCGGGCGCCCTCGGTGGCTCCGGCGGTTTCGCGGTCCACCACCACGGCCTACCGTTCGGTGCGGCGAACTGCCGTCCTCCCGCACGGGAAGTTTTTGTTCCCTCCACGCCAGGGCGTTCGTTCTGCCGATCCAGCCGCTGGCCAGACAACGTTGTGGCGTGGATCCAGCTGGCTCTCCCTGCCGGAGCACGGCCCCCGGTGGGCCCTGCCTCGGGCAAGCACAACGGGGTCCACATAACATGGCGTTTGATGCAACGGAGTCCACGCCCGCTACCCGGCCAGGCGCTATGTGCTTCCGGTGGCGATTCGTGAAGTCTTTCGGCGCGCGCAGCTTCCTTCTCAACCGCAGCACGCCCACCCCGCCCCTGCCGCTGCTTCGGGTGCTCACATACAGGCAGCAGGCATCCGCCATACCGGGCCGCCCCTCCGCAGGGCAGTGAGTGGGCGCGCTCAATCGGCCCGCTCGCACAAGGAGACTCGCCACGCACCCCGAACTCAACACTGCCCCACAGCCTTGAGTCAGGCCTCCCGCTCCCTCGACAGGCACCCCGCGCCACCTGGGGCGTCGCGTCACGACTGCCTCCGTGGCCCCACGCGCCGGTCTGATCCACGTCCTTCCTCCACCATCCGGGGGCGACAGGCGCCTCGGCCGCCTCACGGCCGCCCGTCCCACGTCGCCAGTCCGTCCCCACCCGCACTGACCCACCTCCAAGCGCTTCACCACGCCTGCTGCACCAGTCGCCAGCACACCGGCCCTATGCACCGCTCGCAGCGTTGAGTGGTCACAGCACCGCACGCCCACATTCGCTGCACACGCTCGAGGCGCACGTGCGCCTCGGCCTTGATCCGAAGTCCGCGACCGCCTGCGGCACCCCGTCGCCCTGCCGAACGGCATCCGGCCTGCGATCGCCGCATCGGCCGTGATCGCCCGCGGCGCAGACAGGTGGCGAAGCCCGCGCGGTGCAGACCTGGTCTGTGATGGGATCTGGTGGAAGGGCTGCCGGCGGCCAGCTGGACTTCGCCCTGCTGCAATCGCCCCCGGACCTGAATGCCCCGGGTGGCCACGCTGGTCGGGTGCCTCGGACGGGGGCCTGAACTGCACATCCCAAACGGCGCCCGGTCACCCGAACCTGGGCGGCGCGTATCCGCGCAGTTCAAAGGCGGGCAAAAGCTCGATTCCGCGCCGATCGCACGCGCACTCGTGCAACGTGCGCCTTCGGCCCGGCCAGCTTCAAACGCCAGAGACGCTGCTGGAGGAAACCTCAAGGCCTGCAGGAAACCCATCGACCGGCAGAAACCCAGTGGCGGCAAAGGCGCTATTGCGCAGCTAACATCAGCGCCACGATGGGCCCCGGCATCGACGTTGACTTCTCGCTCCAGGACATCAGCAGGAGAGCTGAGCGCCTCGGGATGTTAAAGTTGACTGGCTTTCGGCAGGGGCACGCGCCGCCAAGACATCCGCAGGTGCCAATTGGCCTTTAAACCCTGCCGAGGTTCATGCGAAGGTTTTTGGTTTCTGGGTCCCCAGGGGGTGGATTCATAAGCAGTGAACCTCGCGGCGGGGGGTTCGGTTGCACCGGTGCGGGGTTCTCTGAGATCGCCCTGGTCCGAGCTTTACGATCCGGGCCGATGAATAGCGGGAATCGTCGTGGGTCGGTGCTCGGCTTTGTTCTCGTTCGTACACCATGGGGCCGCCCCGAGAGCAGCAAGGATCGTCGAAGAGCTCAAGGGGCTCCTCACGGGAGAAATGGCGCTGGGTCTTGGATTAACAAGGGTCTTTGTCATCAAGGAAATGACTGATCTGGATCCGTCTGCAGGCCACAATGGCGTTGCAAGGTGACCGGGAAAAACACCTTGTGCGTCTGGCCATTGATGGCGACAGCACCTGTCGAACTCGATTCACTGCTCACCGGCACCAATGCTTCGTCCTGAGTCAAGTGGCGAATGTCGCAGTGGCGTCAAGGACATTCAGTCCTTCCAAAGGACACGAAGTAGTCGGACTGAAAGGAGGCCTCTTCGAAGCCCAACTCCTGTCAGGCCGACATCAAGGCATCGTGAGCTCCCTCCAAGGACGTGCTTCATGGCCAGATCGCGGTGCGATGCAATGCCGTGACCACCCAACTGGCCGTGGCATCAACGAAGTTTCCCCTCGGTCTCGCGGGCAACTCAAGCAGCGCGAAGGCGGAGCAGCTGAGCCGATCCCTTTTCCCGGCGATTTCTCATCCGACCTGTTGTGTCTCACTTGACAACCAAAACCGACACGATTCTCGAATCACTGAAAACACTTTCCTGCTTAAAGCTCCGAGCTGTCAAGCAGATCGAAAGGCTTTCGCGTTTTCCCGCCGCGCTTCCGCGCGCCGTGATGATGGCCGTCCCCGCGATTGCGCTGAGGGCGGTGGAAAAGAGCAAGACCGATTCGACGCCATCTCGAGCTTCCGATGCCTGCCGGCGAAGATCAAGTCTCAAGGCCGTCCGCGAGTCCCCGGCCTCGGTCCTGGAGCGAAGCAAGGCCTTGTGGAAGCGCGCTCCCACGGCCACCAAGGAGGCCCGTTTCCAAAGAGAAAGCGCACGGATTAAGAGACCGTTGAAGAGGTTTGGCGTGCAAGGTCACCGTCAAGTATCTCGCTTCGCTGATTTCTCAGATCTTGGCGAGGGTTCCTGGCCTCGCCCTGCCGGCCCTGGTGGCGGCTTTTTCATGCGCGCGTTTATCGTGGAGAGCAAGAAAAAACCCACAGAGCAGGGTTTAGAAGGTGGAACGTTCTTGGGAGTCTGTCCTTGTTTCGACCGCACATGGGTTCGCACCCTCAACACGAGTTAAAAGGTAACGCCTGCTCAGGCTGGGCCAGGGCAGAGGGGTTCGCTATATGAACTAGTCCCAGCACAGCGGTCGTTTCCTGCCTAACTTGTGATGTCTATTCGGACGAAAGAATCACGGCAGGGGCGATCGTGATGGTTCGAGGTTCATCAAGTGAGACCGGGTCGGAGCGGGCGATCAGCTGCTCAACTGGTGCTGGCGCGGGCCGGCGGCGATCAGCTGGGCCAGTGGGGTGGGATTGGGTGAAGTACAGATGGTGAGGAGTCTGCTCGGAAGGACACGGCGAACCGAGCGCCAAGTGGCTCCACGTGATCGGCAGCGGGAAGCATCGCGGTCACGCCGATTGGCCGTTGCCCTGCCCACCACGATCGTTCGGTCTCACGGGGCCTCATCGCTGCAGCTGCAGCCTCCTCGCACCTGCTGAGCCGCAGCCTGGACGAGCGCCCAGGTCCTGGTTGCCGTGGCGCAGGGGAGTAGCCGTTGCTGTCGATGTAAGCGCTACAGATTCCGGGAAGGTCGAAACGGTTGAGGCGGCGTCAATCAATAGCAGTCGACGGGTTTCCCAGCAAGAGCGGCTGGCTCTTGAGCTGCTCGAGCACTCAGCAGCGACAGTCGGACCTGCCACTGGCCTGGCGAGCACCGCGACCTGGAAGCGTCCACGGGCCGGTGCCGCCTACAGCCCACGGCTTTGCGCCTGCGCAACGAAGGGCCCTGCAGGTTCGCGGCGCCGAGCACAGCGGCAAAGGCAAGGTAAGTTCGCTTCATGGGTGGCGACCGACAAGCCGTAACAGGCTTCCAATGATGACTGAATTTGTGCGAATCGGCCAGTGGACTGCTTGATCAACACGGGTGGTGGCCGCGGCACCAGATGGCGCTGCAGTGGCAACCCCGGACGCCGGTGCTGGGGGGAATTGCTAGCGCGTTGAAGATGGCTCGGGTTGCTGGAAGCTGGGGGGGCGCCAGCCAACACCCACAGCGCATGGAACTGCTGCCGCGCTTGGCCGTGATCGAAGAGCTCAGCAGCTCCCCTGCATCCCGGATCTGCAGCTGCGCACGACAGCCGCTACTGACTGCGTGGACTGGGCATGGGATGGCGGGCTGGAAGAGCAAGGGTGTGGCAGTCACGGCTTTTCTGGCGCTTCCGGTGCTGGAACAAGGAACCTCTTGGGAAGCCCTCGATATCGGGCGCGCGCCTGCCGGCCGTGCCTGGTCGCCTGTGCGGCGGGCCACAGGGCGATCCGGGGAGCGGCCGACAACGACCGCTGCGAGGACGCCATTGGCCGTGGCCTTTCTCCAAGGGCGGAACCCCGCCACAGGCTGCGACCGGCCTGCGGCTTTGCAACCACAAACCGCTGCCGAGTCCGGTTGATCCAGCCCTGTTCAGCGGCCATCGCTCAGCTGCTGAGGTCCGTCTGGAGCTTGGGGATCGCCTGGCCAGCGTGGCTATGCCTTGCGCCTGCGACGAGACTGGCCCAGCTGGTGGAGCTGCCCCTCTTCCAGCTTGGGAGGAGAAGGAGGAGGCCTGGACCTGGCGCGGATTGGCAGGTGAGCCGGCCGTGAGGAATCGCTGGCCGGCTTGAGCGTCTCTGATGTGCACACCCCCACCAGCAAAAACAACCCCACCGAGTACTGGATGCGCTTTAACAAGAGTGGGTGACCCCTGCTGGAGCAGGACGTAAGGCCGATGCGAGCAGCTCAGCGCCTCACCTGAACGGAGCTAGGGCATGGCTTCGCGGCGGCGCCACTGCCGCTGGTGTCCGTCAGCCTGGCGGCTCGGGGCGGAGTTTTGCACGTGCGCGAAGTGGCCTGGGCAGACCGTCGGTGCCGTTTTGCCAAACCCGTGGGGCTGGCGGGCGGCTTCGACAAGGAACGCGTGGCGCCGGCTCGGCATCAATATTTGGCTGGTTGCCGACGCTGGGACGGTCACCTGGCATGCCCAACCGGGAAACGAGACCACGCCTGTTTCGCGCGAGCGGCGGGCGCGCCGCTTAAACGGATTGGGCTTCAACAACGACGGCGCCGAAGGGTGAAGCGCACCACTGGAGCGTCAGGACTGGAGCGGCGGGGGCAGCGGGCGGCGGTGCTGGGCTGAACCATGGCAAGTCGAGATAACCTCCTGGAGCTGGGCTGCATGATACGCTCTCGCGGAGCGTGCTGCTCGCGGCTGGCGGACTAGTTCCGTGATCAACGTGAGGCTGCGCCGACACATAGAGGCACCGGGCCTGCGCGAACTGCAAAATGCGAGCTCAGCTGCGGCCGGCTGGTCGAGGCTGCGGCGTTGCCGGCCTGTCCGCCGCTGGCTGGTGAAGAGCCCCGACTGGAGGACGACGCCGATCGACACATCGTCCCGCCTGGCTACCAGGAAGGCTGGCGGGGTGCATCGGCAGTGAACACCAGCACGGACAGGCTCGCCTGGAGACCGCCGACTTGCCAAGGGTTCGCACGCTGGCGAGGAGAGCGGGAGGGGACCTGAGCCGGCGCGCCTGCGGGCAGGGCCCAGGAGTGCTGCGCCGACTGTGCGAGCACGCGCCCCGCCCTGCGTGATACGGCGTGGGCGGGATTGAATTTGCGACAGGCGGCCTGGGAGCGGATCACAGCGGCGCTCCTTGGTTCACTCTACACGGGACCTGGATTTCTATGAGGGTCCGGTTCTGGTACAGGGATGCTGGAAAGGCCCTGCAAACCGGCGCTCGATGCCACGGCTTGCCGGAGATCAGCGAAGCGGTGGGCAGTGGGCTGCGCCTGGGTAGCGGGGAGGCCACCACCCGGTGCATCCAAAAAGCAAATGCGATAGTGCCGCCCAGACTGGGAATTAAGGAGCCTGCCGGTTGGTTCTAACTGGCTTGCGGGAACGGCTTCGGGCCGCTGACGGCGAACGGACTTCCCAGGGCGGGTGCTGCTTGGTTCTTAGAGGATGACGGCCTGAACCCTGCTGGGGTTGCGCGGCCAGGGTTTAAGCGGCAGCCAGCCTGTGCATCGGTGCACTGCCAGGGGCGCCTGCAGACGGACGTCCCGATCCAGCAGGCGGCCCTGGGCGATGAATCGGTGATTCTGATGCTCGAACTCGCTGCACGGGGCGTAGGTTTGATCGCAAAGCTGCTCGACAGCCTGCAGCCTTGCGCCGTGGTGCAGTGGCCTTCGAGGAGTGGCCGAGAACCCGAGGAGGCCCTGAGCCAGATGTCCGATCTCGGTCTGGCCTGCCCACTCGCCCAGTTCCTATCTTGCCCTGCCTCTCCCTTGGCGGAGCGACCCGGCACCTTCCCTCTGCTGCTGCTCGTGACGGTCCCGGGGGAGGGCGTTTGGTGCTGGAATGGGTCGAGGTGTTTGCGATCGCGCTCTCGATCTCGAAAGGCTCGACCGCCCAGGTCGCTGAGCTGCGGGCGAATTGCGCCGCTGCTGGTGAGGCGCTGCAAGAACTCACCGCCCTGAATGAGTGCCAGGAATCCGGTGTGCCGAGTGAACCTGATACCGCCAGGGCTACGAGTTCAGTCGTCCATGCCGCCGACCCCGGGCCTGGATCAGGCGTTTTTTTGCGCCAGTGCCTGAACTTCTGGCGCCAGCGAGATCCGCAGTATGCGCTCGGTGGGTTTGCTGGTTGTTCGGCTCCAGCGGCGCTTGGTGGGCGTCGCCCGAGCCTGGGCGAGAGGAGCTGGAGCGTGGAGAATCCTCGATCCGCTGCACCGGGCTGGTTGGACTGGAGGAGACGCGGCGGATTCCGCTCGCCCCAGGAACGCGAGGCCGGGCTGCTCAGGCTCAGTTGGCTGCTGCCCAGGCGACGGGCGATGACCCGCACGCTCCCGAGTGGTCTGCTTAGGGAGGCGAATCGAGCTGGGTTGCCGCTGACCCCGAGGCCAGGGCCTGATCCGCGCCGACTGCTGTGGGATGCGGAGCCGCGTGGCTGCTGGCCTGGTGTGGCTGTGGGCATAGGCCTTGCGCTGCGCTGGCACAGCCAAAGGTGAGCAACGATTTGGGGCGCAGCTGCAGCCGGTGCGGGCCGAAAGTGGAGCAACTGGAGCAACGCTCATCGCGAGAAGGCAGCAATTCGACGCACCGGCAAGGGCCATGCGGAGCTGGCAGGGGCGCTGGTGACTTGCGCTCCGGCACCGCGCCTGATGACCGAACTGGCGAGCGCATCCACCGAAGCTACTGGCGTCAAAGGTGACAACGAGACTGGAGATCAAGGGGCAGCAGCAGCGATCCGGCGCTTCGAGCGAAATCAACGCCTCGTGCTTCGCCTAAGGCCTCTTCCTGCTCGATCAGCCAGTGTGCGGCTGAAACGCGCCGGCGTCGCGAGCAGCCGAAGGAGGCGAGGAGGGAAGCGCAACGGCGACCAGCACGTCGATTTCGAGTCACCGCACGTTTCGGCAGCCCCGGAGGGCCACGCCAGCTCAGGCTGCTTCGGGCTGGGGGCCGAGGATGGCCCAGCGCCTGTCAGGTGCTGCACAGCAGCGCTTGCTGCCCATGACCAATTCTTCAGGAGGGAGCCAAGGCTCTCTACCTTTTTTCCGAAAAAGGGGGATTTTTGGGGGGGGGCGCACGCCCTGCTCGCTGGGCTGCCGATCAGCGCCGAGTACTGCTCTCGCGCGTGGTGGTGGTCGTGCGGTGTGGCAGCCCCTGGAGCAGGACTCCGGCGAGGGGCCAAAACCAGCTTATGCGTTGGCGGGCCATGGAGCAGCGCCTGCCCCTGCTGCGTGAGCAGCGGCTGCGTAGCTTGAGGCGCAGAGAAGAACAAGGGGCAAGCAGAGCAGAATCTGCTGCGTGATTGGCCGGATGGCGAACTCAGCACTTCCTGCCAGCTCAGTCGAGAGGCCGGCGCGGCGGGCGTCGAACCTCGACTGTTCGAACACCCACATCAAGGGGGCAAGGGCACGGCCAGAGACAGCTGCCGCCCCACCCAGCCGGGGGAAGCGCCCCGCGCGCTGGGGATTCCCCTGGAAGCCAGGGCCTCAGAAGAGTCAAACTGTTGAGTGGCGGGGGGCCGATTCCCACCTGCTGGGCTTCATGGCCGGCCTGGAGCGGCTGGGATTTGCTGGTGGTGCAGAGCAATCTCAACCTCAGCGCGCCCGACCCTAAAGCGGGGCACCAGCCCGCTCACGAGCTGAAATTGGACTCTGGTGCTGTAACACGGCAAGACGAACGGAGCCACGACAACAGCCGCAGAGGGTATCCACCACACAGAAACTGATCACGATCGCGCCGGAAGTGCGAAAAAAATGGCTGAACAGATGCTGAATGATGGTGAAAAGCGACGGAAGACGGCATGGCCAACTTCGCCTTGCTCGCCATAAGTCTCTCCCATGCGCTTGGATGTTCCTCAGTGATTCAAGAACATCCGGCTGGATTAGCCTGGCGGCGACGGTGGGATTAGTGGGATTGGTGATCCGGTTCAAGGCGTTGCCAGCGTAGGGCCGCTGGAGCTCAAGGTTCGCCGCCTGCCGGACGCCGTTGAGGTGGTGATCGAGGCACTTGGCGGCCCAGCTGCGGCAGTTCAACACAGTTTGGGGCTGGGAGAGGCAGGCTTGAATCTGCCCAATCCCAACAGCATGACGCCGAGGTCCACAACGGCTTGACCTGCCGGAGGCGGGCTTTCGAGACAATCAGCCCCTGGAGGGAGAGGGCGACGTTCGTATCCAGGTACTGACGCGGTTGAGGCGGGCGGTCGCCAGCGGCTCATGGTGAGCGCCGATGGCGCAACTTGATCTCAGGAGCCCTTTGCGCGCTCCCAGGACCTCCTCAGACGGACGGACCGCCTCGATCTCACAGAGTCACCAGGCCGTGTTCCCTGCAGAGCGCCTTCGTCCCGCTGCACCAGGGCCGTCGCTACCCGTGGCGACATGGCGTGGAAAGCTGCTGCTGCGCAATCCCAGGTTTCGTGAATGTGCAAGGGTCCGAGCGTTACGATGGACGCTGCGCACGCCCGGCGCAGAGACGCCCTGATGGCAAGTGGCCCAACTGGGGGGCTATGGCTTGTCGTCTAATGTGGATGACACCGCTCATTCCCGGTTCTGGTTCTCAGGGTCGCCCAATCCGAATCAACCGCCAAGGAGTTGGTCTCCATCGAACTTCCGAAATCGAAGGCTAATGCAAAAGGCGTCAATTTCGTCTTTCGCGCTCGGGCTACAGGGCAAGTTAGAGGGAAATCTGATCCTGGCCGGACCGAATGTGGCTGGGGCAAACTTTGGCTCCAGCTCTCGAAGATCTACCGCTTGAACAGTGTAGCCAACTCAGGGCTTGAACTACCTCGCAGCCTCGGTGCCACGATCAACAGAGACCTTCACCACACCAGATCCACCTCCGGAAGTGAGCCTCCACGCGGCACGCCGTCCAACAACACAGCGGCGTCGACGCATTCCACCGCACCACCAACCGCAGATTCAACTCGGCTTCGGAGCCGGCCGGCCCCTTGCTCGCTGAATCGCCACCGACTCGCTTGGGCAAGATCACCCTGGTGGGCGATCCATCCTGGTGCTGTAGCCGAGACCTATCTCAAGCAAGTTGGATTCTTCGCCAGCGGCAGGTGGCGCTGGCGGTGCGGGCTCTTGGATTGTGAAATCATCGAGAACGACAAACGGTAGATCATTCCAAAGCAGCTTTGGCTTCCGCTACGAGCAATAATTCATCGTCAACGACAACGGCCAGCTGCTCGGGGCGTTTTTGGTCGTTTCCTGCCACGCCGAGTTGAGATATTCACACTTGGCGCGGCCACTCCGAGAATCCGGCTGTCCAAAGTGTACGGGGATGAGAATATATCGCTTCGTTCGTTTCCAGCAACGGAAGACCATTTGCTTGGAAGCTCCGAGACCTCTGATACTGCAGGAGAACGTCGAAGATCCTTCGGATACCAGTCGGTGAGAGGCGTGGTAATTGGAGGAGGTACTCTAGAACTCCTCCGCCGGACTGGAATGCTACCGAGTCGATTCATCACCGATCGGACAGGAGGCTAGCAGGGGAAACGAAAGGCCGCGGTGCGTCGAGACAATGTGATCACCTCAGCGTCCGATCATGAAATCACGCACAATGGCGCCCGCAGTGTGAGCTGAGCTCTCCACAGCGGCGGGTTGTTAAATAAATCATCGTAGCTCGCGTTGAGAGATGATGAAAACGTTGGTCACCTTCTCCTGGTCCCCGTCCGATTTCCGCCGTCACCGATACGGTCCCTGGCCACCGCCTGTACACCGCAGATCAGCAATCCTGAGTGTGCGCGGCTGGATACGGCAGTTTGC
>Ga0163217_1091424_pt1 | contig 15345 bp, 18 predicted proteins | sample SynspAceP_FD_185933 | JGI IMG/M metagenome (GOLD analysis project Ga0163217, IMG submission 185933) | Saline lake microbial communities from Ace Lake in Antarctica - Synechococcus sp. Ace-P (PacBio error correction) | ecosystem: Environmental > Aquatic > Non-marine Saline and Alkaline > Saline ...
CCCCCTAGGGAAAGGGAAAGGGGGGGGGAAAAAAAAAAATGGAAAAAGTTTTCCCCCCGGCCCACTATGGAGGCAAAATTTCTTTTTTCCGGCTGGGGGGCCGCCCAAGTTTTCCCCCTGGGCCAGTGGCCCTGCGGCGGCAGCGGTCAGTGGTGCTGCTTGGGAAAGACCAAAGCGTTTGGCATGAATTGCCCGGCCTGGTGCGGGTGTTCGGCGGCCCGGCATGGTTGCTCGCGCGCTGATTGACCATCATGGGGCAACTGCCCTGGCGGGGTACCTGGGTTCCGACTCGCGCGAAGACGGCTTTCCACAGGGATACGGATAACGTCAAACCGTGCACTACAAGCGAAGACCCGGCGGGGCGGATGCCGCGGCCCTGTGGTGCCGAATGCTCCGCGCTGATCCTGAACGCAATAACAAACCCAAGCTTTGGCATTACGAGCTGTGCCGCGCACTGCTCAATCGCAGGCTGTGCATTGGCATTGGCCTGATCGTGCCTTCCGCAGGTCAAAAAGCCGCAGCGTTTTCGTAAAGCCTGGAAGCAACCGTGGGGCCCAGTGCGCAGCAAGAATTGACTGGCAATTCCTGGCCCCGTTGGCCGCCAGGACGTGCCCGGCAAGCGACATGGAAGTTGCCCGGTATCCGTCACCGCTGAGCTGTTGACCAATGGGCGGGCAGGAGAAGCGTTCCACCGCCATTTGAAGCGTCGAGGTGTGAGCTGGCCCAGTTTCGCGACTGATGCAGACGAAAAACCCACTGAACCACCAAGGACACGGAGCATTCATGACCCCTGGAACAACTCAATCAGTTTTTGCCCGAAGGCCGAGGCCGCAACGCTCATGCGCGACTGCTGCGCAGCCCGAAGTCTGGGTGGCGCGGCATGGTCGGGTGCACGGCCCTTTGCCCTCGCGGGGAGGCGCTGCAATGGTACCGCCTCGGGCGCTTGTGGCCCCAGCCTGATGGGAGCGATTGGCTGGCGGCCCTTTGAAGCGCACCCGAAGATGGCGATATCAAGAGGCGAAGGCAGCGTTACGCGAGCAACCGAAGCCCCATGACCCAGCGGCGAGCAGGCGGGCGCGCGTATCGCGCCCGAAGCCGTGCTGCAAAAGCTCAAGATGGCAATGATGCCTATTACGCAGTCGGTTCATCTTTATTGTCTGCCGCCACCGGCAAGTCGCTGAGCAGATGGCTCGAACTGCTGGAGCGCGGCCCTGCCCAATGAGCGCGCTTGACGAGATTCCGCATTGCCGCGGCCGAGCAGGCGAAGATCACCGCATATCGACCTGGATAAATTGCTATGAGCACCCGCAGTCAGATCAGCCCACATATCTTGACCTCGGTTTCTGGCCGGCCTGCCGTCCGGGGTCAATGTCAGCCTGGGAACAACCAGACCGAAGCCCGGCTGGCCGGGAGCTGGGCAGCGGCACCACCGATACCGATTGGCCGGATTCTGGACGCCCTTCCCGCTCAAGGTCGTAACCGGTACCTACCGTCTGATCTTCGCCACCCAGGGTTTCTTTCCAAAGCACCAGGCCACCGCTGGTTTCTATCCCTCCGTGAACCATCGCCTTCTGCTTGAAACGAGGCCGACGGCCGCATTAACCACGTCCCGCTGCTGCTTAATCAGTGGGGCTATTACGACGTAATCGGGGAGCTGATGACTGAATTGGCAATTCCATCGCTTTAAAGTCTTTCCCCCCAGCTGCAGCGCTTTCCGCGGTCCTTTTACTGCATTTTTCCCTGCTGATCCGGGCCTGGCAAACCGGACCCCTGCAGTTACGAGTATCTGCAGGATGGCCTGCTGGTGGTAGCAGCAATGGCCGGGTGTTGGTGACTGGGGGCGAGCAGTTGTTTGCCAGCACTCCCCACAACCGACCAGTGTCGAGCATCTGGCCCAACAAGTTCCCTTAATCATACCGGGGCTTATCGACACCATGTGCAATATGCCGCAAAGGTGCGGTCATGGCCGTTTTACGGCGCGCAGCTGCTGCCAATGGCTGGAACTATAACCTACCCGACCGATCCAGGTTCGCGAGCCGGAACTGGTCAGCCAGCAAATCGCAGATATTCCTCGATCTGCTGCTGGCGCACGGCCTACCTCAGGGCTGGTAATTTGCCACCTCGGCAATACGGTGTCTGCAGACGCGCTGTTTGCCGCTGCCGGATCGCTACGATATGCGTTGACTACCGGCAAGGTGATGACTGGAACACCAACGCGCGACCGACGGGCTGCGCGATAGCCGCCGAGGCGAGCTATCGGGAAAAGCGTGAGCTGATTGACCGCTGGCACGGTAAAGGGCGCCAGCGCTACGCGGTCACTGCTCGCTTTGCTTTGCGGCGGACCTCGTGGTGGAGCAGCTTGGCTACGCCGGGCAGTTGCTGGCTGAATTGGTCCAGGGTGTGGGTTGCTGCAGACCCACTGGGCGGAAAATATGCCGGATTGCCTGGATCAAGGAGCTGTTTTTCCCGAGCGCAGGGATTACCTGGATGTCTACGATCACTTTGGGCCTGCCGTCGGTGATCACAGTGTGCTCGCCCATGCATCCACATACAGCGACGAGAATCGTCACGTCCTGGCGCAAACCGGTACGCGCATGCTTCCTGCCCGACCTCCAATAACCTTTCTGGCAGCGCCTGTCGATTGCGCAGCGCTGCGATGCGGTGTACAAGGTCGTCTGGCCTCCGATGTCGGGCGGGGGCAACCCAGTCTGTCGCATGCTGGTGACCAATTGGCCGAGGCCTAAAGGTCCTGCCAATTGCGTGGCCAATCGCTGAACCCGCTGAAGGCCTTCTAACATGGCCAAACGCTGGGCAATGCGAGTGCTGCATCAGGCCGATCAGACCGGCAATCTGCAGGCCGGAAAATACGCCGATTTTCTGGTGGCTGGACCGCGCCGTGTCCGCTTCTGAGCTCAAGGGTACGCTGATTCGACCTGTTTGGGGGGTGCTGTTCGTCTGATGATTCTCGGCGACGATCGGGCCATACGCCGCACCTATATTGCCGGGCAGTGCCCGGTAACGCATCGCGATTACTTAGAAGGCAGGCTGGCGCTCAATGCATGCGTAATCTGGCCTGAATTGGCTGAGTTCCCTGATTTATTTCGTTGGTTTCATGTGAATCGCGGAGTGGCCCTGGATCGGCGCCTCTTTCTATTTCATTCTGGCTGGGACAACCACCTTGCGCGAACCACCGAATGGAAAAAACACAAAGGCATCAAAAGGGCGATCTGTGGGCGATCCATGGTGGCGGTATTTAATGAGGTGGCCAAGTTTACCGGCTGGGCCCCGAAGAAATGCCGCGCAATGCTGCACTGGTTCAAGTGGGAAGCCTACAGCACCCTGCATGAGCGGCCTGGCGCTCTGTTGCGGTGTACCTACTTCGGCAACCCCCGGCTACCTGATCGACAGCAGCAAAGCTGGCGCTGAGTACCGGGGCGCCATTTGCTATCGGCATGGCACGCGGGGTTGGTGTGATGCTGGTATACGAGGTGCCTGATCCGCAGCCGTTGTCGCGGTAATGTCCTGGCTTCCCGGCGCGGTGCTGTTCGTTCTTCTGGTGGCTGTTTCGTGGGGCATGTTTCCCAGGTATTTGCCGGCCGCGGAGCCTTCATCCATGGTAGGCGCGGTGCTAGGCACCATCATGGTCGCAATGTGTTTCTGGGTATCGTGCCGGCCCAGCGTGGCCGTTGTTGCTTGCATTGAGCGCGGCGTGGAGCGCCGATGCCCATGTAGCTCTGGCTGCGGAGCGGGCCAAGCTGCGCTCAACGCAATAACAAACTATCTGACGCTGACCGGTCATTTTCATCATGATCAGGCAACCACTTCCGATGTTCTACGGGCACGCCCATGGCTGGGCAGTGCTGGCGCGATCGGTTTCATACGGCCTTCGCACGGCCCTTCTTCAATCTGCGCCACAGGGCGTTAACCCGGCCCTCGATTCTGGTTATCAGTGCACTGCTGACCTGGCGCCTGATCTGGCGATGCGCCCAGGCCGACGGAGACTCGCTGACGCCGTGCCGCGAGGTAAGCGCTCAGGAAGTCAAGCGGGCTGATAGAAGCCCCATTGCCAGGGCTGCCAGGTCGAGAGTTCCGGCGCCCCGGCCTTCAGGGCACCACCGGCAGGTATCTCGCTGGCGACGCTCGACAACTCAAGGAATCACCGAGATCGGTCATTCAGCCACGGTGGGCGAGACTGAGTACATGCCGCTGGGGTAATACAACCGGTTTACGCCGCGAGGGCAACGCGACCGGATCGGGATCTGGTAAGACAGGTGGCTCTGAGTAAATCGGGTTTATTGATGGCGTTGTGCAACTTTACGGAAATATTCTAGAAGGACAAATATTCATATCAGGAGAACTTTTACCTATGCAGGGCAGACAAGAGCAGTCGTTGGGAAGCGGTTTGGTCGGGGTATCAACACTATTGGCCGGGCTGGTGCCTTGGCTTTGAGCTGGGCGCCAAGGCCGAAACCGATATTCGCTTCACCTGGACTGGCGTTTTTGGAACGGTTCCGTCGGCGGCCCTTTCTGATGGCGTTGGATAAAAGGCTACTTCAAGGATGAAGGCCTTAACGTGAGTATTGTTCGGGTAAAGCGGCTCTGCGGGCGCGGTAACACGTCCTTGGCGACCAACGCCTATAACAATGGGCTTTGCCGACTACAGCGCGTTTGGACCGAAACACGGCGACAATCCGGGCACCAATGTGACGGGTGCTATCGGTCTACAACGCCATGCAGCCGCGGATTTTTGCATTGAAGAGCTCTGGTATCAGGATGCCAGCGGATTCTTGTATGGGCAAAATCCCTGGGCGCGCGCGGTATTTCGACGGCGGGTCGCAAGGCCCTGGCCCTCTTTCGCGACGACAACAATGGTCCTGGAGGTGGGGTGATGTGACCTGGCAAATCGGTCCGAGCCGGGATTCGTGGAGACGCTGCTGGCCCGCGGTCAACTGGACGGTAATCACCGGCTTTTTTCTTCACGCCTGCTTAACCTTGAGGCGCGGTGGCGTTGAAATCCTGACGACCATGCGTCCGCCGCGTTGAGTACCCCGATTTACGGCGTCCGAGTTTCTAACGGCAAACACCATTTTGTCCGGCTCGCAATGACTTGCTCGAGAGCAACCCGGCAAGCGGTCAAGGGCTTTTTGCCGTGCGTTCAACAAGAGCGCTGCAGGAAACATCCGCCGATCCGATAGTGGCGGATTGCCTATGTCAAAAACGCGATCAGTTGTTCGACGAGACGCTTGAACTGCGGCGTTTGAAGCTGGCGCTGGGATTACCACGTGGTGACTGATGAAACCCGTTGCCGAACGGTTTAGGCGCCGTTACGAGAGCGGATGCGGCGGGCACTGGCAGACATGGTTACCTCCTATGGTTTGACTGCAAACCCGGAGCTGGGCGCGCTCTTCGTTACAGCAAGCTACCTGCCGGCTGACCCGCCGCGGCAGGGATTCCCTGAGCGGTAATTGCCAATGACAGGCCGGCCGGGTGGCGGCCCTGCTTATTCTGAGCGAGTTGAAGATGGATTCTGGTGCAATTTGAGCAACGTCAGTATGCCGCTAGTGGCGAGGATGGCCCCATGGCCCCAATCTGAAGACATCAGTCATGAGGGTGAAACCAGGAACGAACGTCGCGGTGGTGGGTCCCATCCGGTGTGGCAAATCCACCCTGGATGAAACTGGTTACCGGGCTGGCGCCACCGGCGGAGCGAGTATCCTGCTCGGCGGAGCAGCGCGGTAGCCGGGCCCGCGCGAGGATGTGGGTAATGGCATTTCAGGCATCCACCTGTTTGCCCTGGCGTATTACATTGGAAAAAACATTCTGGCTGCCGATGGAAATCGTCAAGCAGTACCGGCAATCGCTTCAAGGCGGAAAAGGCGTTTGTTCGAGGAGGCAGGGCCGCGCGTTTTGCTCAAGGGGTCGGGTTGGGCCGGGGTGTGAGGACAGTTTTCCCTGGAGCTGTCCGGCGGTATGCAGCAAGCGTGCCTCCATCTGCCGTGGCAGCTGATCCACAAGCCAGGCCCCTGCTAATGCTCGATGAGCATTTGGTGCACTGGATGCATTCACCCGGAGAACTCTGGTGCTGGGTCCGTGACCTGTGGCAGGAGGAGCCTTCAACGGTGATTCCTGGTAACCCATTGATTTGCGTGAGGCAGTGTTTCCTTGCCGAATACCGTGTACGTGATGAGCAGGGCCCCGGACGCTGCTGGTGCGTAAGGCCGGCGAGCTGCCACGGCCCCGCGCGAACTGGCTGTGACTTACCACCGATCGCTTCGCCGAAACTGGTAATTTCGATCCTGCGTGACCATATTGGACGTATACGGGAGGGTGCGGCATGAGCAGTAGCCTACTCGGCATGAACACGCGCCACAACGCCAGGAAAAGGCTTGATCAAGGCTCGCCTTGGCTGTTGCTGGTGTCCCTCACCCTGTTCTGAGGTGGTGTGCAGCTGTTTGGGTAATTCCGACCTATCTGTTTTCCCGCGCCCACGGACATCCTGGGCGGCCTGGCTAGAGTATCGCGCCCTATCATGCAGCAGCGTCTTTGGCAATACCCTGTTCACCACCTTGGTGGGTTCGGTACTGGCTGGTGGTGGTTCGGCCCTGGTGCCTGGGCATTCTGGTTTGGCTCTTCTCCGAATCATATACAAGGCGCCTTTTTATCCGCTGCTGGTCGGGTTCAACAGCGTAGCCCAAGGTGGCCTTTGGTTTCCGGTGCTGGTGTCTGGTTCGGTACGTACGGTACCGGCGGATTCTTAACGCTTTTCCTGATTTCGTTCTTCCCGGTGGTGGGTCAACATGGCCACGGGCTGGGCGACACTGGGGTGCCGGAGTTGCAGGATGTACTGCGTTCACTGGGTGCCAGCCAAACTGGACATCCTCAGAAGGCGCCTGCACGTTCCATGCCGTATTTTTTTCGCTTCGCTGAGGTGGCGATCACCCTGGCGTTCGTCGGTTCGGTCATTTCCGAGACTCGTGGCGTCCAACCTGGGTACGGCTAACCTGTGGATTTTGCCAGTTCGTCGATGAAAACATGGGCGTTGGTGGTTCGGCAGGCCTGGTGGTGTCGGCATCATGGGGGTGGTGATGTACGAGCTGGTTTTTGCTTTGGGGTGGAGCGCCGCATGACGCGTTGGGCTTACCAGAGGCCTCGGAGGCGCGTTCTAGTCTTTCCTGTCAGGCCGTCAAGAATGACCACCACGCGGCTCCCTGCTCAAAGAGGCCGCCTGCCGTTAGCAGCTGCTCAGTCGGCCTTTTTTCGGCAAAGTTGGCCTGGATCGCTGCAACAGATAGTCCCGCAGCAAGAGATCGGTGGATACTTGCCGGCGGGTCCCTGGATCATCACTACTTCCTTTTGGGTTTTTTTCGCCGGCAGCAAGAATCGCCAAGGCTGTAGCGGCGGGCCTCGGTACTCGCCCGGTTTTCGCCATGCGCCAGCGGTGGCAGTGTGGACTTTGAGCTGATCATCACTCCAGCGCATCAAACATATCGCACGATGTTGCAGGTGAATCACGTCATCACGCGGGATCACGCTGCTCATTCACGAATGTCACTTAACCCCGGCCCCGGCATCCTTGCCGGGCTGACCTCAGGCCGCCCTGACCTTCCTGTTGAAAGACATGGTCACAGTCGAAATCGGTATGCGGCACGCGGCCGCGCCACAGGCTTTTCATCCTGGGCATTCCTCGGGCAGGCAACGCATAGTGCAACAGGCGCAGGGTGCTCTGAATAATCCGGCTTGCAGCGATCATGTGCGCCTGGGGAACAAAGTCGCGCTCAAGCGCCAGGCGTTCGCGGAAGCATGGACAACACGCTGCATGCCATTGCCAGCGAGGTAATTCCCAAAATCCAGCACAACCCGGTGAATCCGGCACCACTGTCTGGTTGGGGCACAGATCATCCATATGTGGCAGGGTGATCTGGAAGGATTCCTTCTGATCGGGCAGTGCGCGTTGAAGGACGTAAACCTGGGACATGAAACTCCCAGCCGGCATTCAGGCCCTTTTTTCAGTGGAAGGCCTGGTTTCTGCTCCGGGCGGGCAAGGCGAAAGAAGGCCTTCCGAGAGTTTGAACGCGTCGCGCACCGATCCAGCTTGAAGACCGTGGTTGATCAAAACTGAAAAAAGCCGACGTGCGGTAGCGGCCTGCCACAACCTGATCGGGTGATTTTCCTGGCGGGCGATTGTCAAAGTCGCTGGAGATCGGATCAGCGGAAATATCCTTGCTGGTCTCGCGGCCCATGCCACCGAAGTGGTTTCAAAGTTGCAGCTCTTTCAAGCCCGTATTCGGGCGTAGCAGTATTGTCAGTCATGAATGATGCTCAAGTTTTGGCCTGTGGCTGAGCCCAAGGCAGACAAAGGATCGGAACGCATCGAGAGCACTGGAAGACGGAAGGCGAGTCAGCGGGTGGGCCAGGTCCAGTCGATCCGTCGTTGTGCCTGGCCAGCGGTCCGACCTATGACATGAGCAAATGACTGGGTTTGGGCCCCCTGAAGCTTCTACTCAAGGTACAAGCATAATAACCCTGCAATAAATATCAAGCAGGAAAGCGCGCCAGATGCTTTTTCCCGACGAATGCCGGCGCCTGTCGCTGCGCCGCCAGGGAGCATCCTTTTATAGTCCCTGCTAAACGTCAACTGCGGGACGTGCCAAAAACTGACCCATGCACCACATTTGTTCAGAAAGTTGTTGTGCCTCCCTCGCTAAGCCGCGCTGTTTGGTAGTTTTTTGGTCAGCACGGCGTTGGTGAGAAAAGTGCAGAGGAACTTGCAAGAGAAAGTTGCAGAGTAGAACTGGCTTGAATCAGCCGGATATCACGTAACCAGAGTAGAAGCGGTCAGGGGCCAGCCCCGGGACCATTGCTCTTGACCCAAAGGAGACCGCACGTGGGCTTTACTGATCAAACACGGCCGAAGCCGTCTTTTCTCCCAGCCAGCCCGATGCGACGGATATTCGTATCCGTGACGGGCGGATTCCGAAATGGGCGCGATCCGCGCCCGCCATCCGATTGCGCTTGACGCAGATCGACGCCCGCGGCTAGCCGTAGTCTGGCCGGGCTGGTCAATACTCATCATCATTGGCCAGTCGGTATGAAGGGTGTGCCCGCCGCACTCACCAGGGCCGGGCGACTGCTGAGTTGGTGCCCTAACGTTTCTGGCCGAAGGTCACACACACCGCAAGCTGATGTATCACGCCGGCGCGCGCTGGGGCTGTATGAGTTTGCTGCGGCTCGGGGCCACTACCTGCGCAGATCCATTCTGTACCACGACACCACCAGCCCCGAGCTGGAAGAATGCGCGTAATGGCAGGCGGGCCGATAACTGGGCAATGCGCCTGTACTGTGCCGCGGCACGACCGAGCAGGGTAGCCATCAGGGCATGATCCGAATAACGGCCAATCCGCCCGGAACGCTTGGACAGGTTACTCGAGCGCCTGGAGCAGACCTCGCGGCCCGTACCATCAGAATGCCGGGTGATGCACCGATGCGCAAACTGGTGGGTGGGCACCACCATACTTGAATCCATTGACCAGCAGCTGATGGCTTCGGCAGCAGGAGCCGACTACGCCCGTAGCGAAATGGTCTGCGTCATGGAGACACATATGTCGGCGAGCGCTTAGAGGTGGGGGTTGTCGTCGCAGCAGCTAGGCGCAGGTGCCCAAATACGGCAAGAGCGCGATTTGACCATCGCCGAAAGCTGTGATTTGGCTTCGGCCAGGAGTCCTTTGGTTTTTGCGCATCTGGTGCAATAGCGGATGCACATTGCGATCGAGCGCCTGCGGCGACCGGCACACGCATTTCCACCTGCCTACGTCCCAATTGCCCGTCTGGGCAAGCGGTGTGGCCCCGGTAATGCCATGGCAGGAAAGCCGGCACTACTCCAACCATGGGTGTCGACGGTTTCCGCCTCGGCCGAATCCGGATCATGCTCAGGAGCTGAACCTGGCCTGGCGCTGCACTCGAGCCTTGCATGGCCCTTCGCTACGACCACTGGAAACGGTGCTTAACTGGGGTAGCCCGCAATGGCGCCCAGTTGCTTCGCGTTGCATGTGGTTTGAGCGAGCTGAGCGTCGGCATGGCTGCTGATCTTGTGCTTTACGACATTCATCAGCCGCGTTTATGCACCGCGTGCATACGGCGCAACTCCTCGCGCGGGGTTGGAGTGTGTGTGAGCCGGTATCGATTCCAAGTACAGTTCCGTTCAGGGCAGAAAGCACGGCCATCAAGTTGACGGCAAATATCCAGGGTCTGGATGAAGCGGGTTTGAACCTGCTCGGGTACAGAGTCGGTACAGGCAGTTGCTGCGCGCCTGAGCGAACTGAAACGCAGAAAAAATAAGACCCGACGTGTCCGGGTCTTTTTGCAACACAGTTTGTTTTATTGGGGAATGGTACGCGTCGATGCCCTCCACATACCAGTTCTTGCCAGCGAGCTCTTCGCGGTCATGGTCGTGCCCTTCCGGCACTTGGCTCACCTGCTGATCTTTCCAGCGGGCCGGTGAACGGATGCCGTTCGCCCTGCCAATCGCTGCAGTGAGTTCGGTCAATCTTGCTGCGTTGCTCGTCAGTTCAGGCTCTCATTGACCGCGACAATCTTGATCACAATCATCACTGATGCCGCCCAGTAATTCACGGCTCCCATGTGCCGGCCAATGATTTTTCCACAGTGTCGTGTAAGTACGGAGCCGCAGTCGTTGACCACTGACAACAGGTGGGCCTTGGGACGCAATTGGCTCATATCCGATGCTGGGCCCTACACCCCAGTTTCCGAGCGCTTCTCTCTTTGCCTGCCAGCAGCGGGTGCCGGACTGTCGTATGGCTGGACGATCACGTCGGCCACCCTGTCCAATCAGGGTATTGGCAGCGGTCCGCTTCCTTGGGCTGCTCGAAACGCAGTATTGGCCCAGATTAACCCTTGATTTTGAATGTCTGGATTAACCAACGCCGCGCCCAGATAGACGGCGTTGATGTCCCGCGGATTACTTCCGGGATCGGGGAAGGAGGCGATATAGCGAGGTATCGGATTTCGTCACTATGGCCGGCGGCCGCGCCGGTGACATAAACGCCCTTTCATAGGTACGGACAGATAGGTGCCCAGGTTCTCGGCCTGCTTGTACAAGTGGCGTGCAGAAAGTCTTGTCCGGATAGTCGCTGCTACCCCGCGCAGTGGGGTTCATGAAGCCGAATGAGGTGGTAAAGAATCACATCGTTGCCGGCCCTGGGCCAGCGGCGAATGGTTGCGTTTCGGCAATCGGCGCCCTCGCTTTGACGTTTCCTAGGTGGTTCTGCACCTTGATTCACCACAAAGTGGTTTCTTCCTGCCAGGCGACCCTGGTCGTGCTGGTAGCTCCCAGCCGTGATCGCCATATAGGCCGACGGTAACACCAAAGCCGACTTTCAGTGGATCATCTGCCCATGGCCTGGGCCGACAGGGTAAGGGTTGCCGCCCAATGCAGACTGCCGTTTTAAAACCATGAATTACTTTCTCTGGCGATAGGTAATTGAGAGCTCTGCCGCTTTTCTCGCTGTCTGAGCCGCTGCCTGTATATTCACAAGCAAAAAGCTGCCATTTTGTTTCAGGAAATTTTGCAAAGCGGTTGTCGGCGATTCTGGCGGGCTGTATTGCTTGCTCCGGCGAAGCTTTTGTGACCGTGCACGATCGCGGAGCATCAAATCCTTGGGCTCACCAGCAAGGTGGAGTTGGAGGGCACTTGTGCAGGTCGAGTTCTGAACGTGAGCGCTGGCAAAGGGTGATAGCTTTCAAGCCTCAGTTGCCTGAAACCGGTGCACATTGCCCTAGTCGAGCACCGCCTGACTGGAGTCAATGCGCCGAGCGCCGCGGTAGCCACCGATGGTCTGGCGGTCGTTGAGCGAATGATCCACCGCCCCGGGTGAATGGATCCCGTGCTTGAGGGTTCCCTCTGACATACGGCCGGGCCACCTGGATGGCGCCCCAAGCGGGATACCTTCGGAGAATAATTGGCGGGCCGTGGTAACGCAGCCTGGGCCGAGCAATCGCAGGCCCATGCGGTCGGCACGTTGATCAACTGCCAGGGCTGGGGTTGAGACAGATCGAACAGGCTCTTGAACCACTGAACAGGGCGATCTGAGCGCCAAGGATCACGTCCAGGCAAACGGTCCAAGGTATGTCGGTACATGTTGCTCGGGGCACTGCGGCAGGCACGGTTTGGCGCTCCACATTGCCGCGGTCGCCGGGTCGTAGCGGGCTGCCATCGCCATGCAATCCGCCGAGCTGTTCGCGGCGGACTTCGCTGCGTGAATTCAATACAGCGGTGCGGTGAATCCGCCGGGCGGCCCGCCAGGTAACCCGCGTGCGGCCGCTGCTGGTGGGCCAAAGGCAAGCGTCTGGCCGGTTTGCCCACCCGAAGCTCTGCCAAACTGTGATGGCTTACAATCCAATGTCGCTCTGCAAGTTCGCACCGGGGTCAGCGCCAGAGTGCTGCGCTGCCTTGACAACAGCACGGTTGAACGCCGCCAAAGGGGATTTTCCAGCAAACGGCGCAGGTAGGATCATTGCCCAGCAGCCGATTGGCCAGCCGGCGCTATCCAGTCGAAGTGCGCCACCCTGGTGACGCCAGATGCCTTACGCCAAACTGCCTGGTCTGCAATTGCGCAAGGCCCAGAGTTTTTTTTCGGACTTTTTGAGCCCGCTCATTGCTCAGTCCGCCATGGCGTTAATCGCCACCTGGCCGCGAAATATCGCGATCAATGGCAACGAAGCGGACCCGGTTCTCCGGGGGTGAACAGGCTGGTAGTCTTCCCGCTGCGGATCGAACAAGCGGGTTGCGGTACGACCAGCAGATTCCAAGCCGCCCGGTGACACCAATGGATAGATCGCGGTCTGGCGTTCGGCAATCCCGCACGCTGCCCCGCTGGTACCTTTTTGGCGTGGGGTTGCTTCAGCCGGGGGGCGGCCGCTCGGCTCGACCAGGCCCATATAGGCAAAGCCGGGCACAAGCCCAGGGCATAAAGACGCTGTAATCGCCGTGCGAGTGACGTTTGACCACGTCATCGTGCTCAAGGTCCGATGAGGTTGCGCCAGGCGCGGCAGGTCCTGGGCCCACGCTCGGGTCAGATACGCAGACCTAGTATCCGGTGGCAGCTGGCCCTGGGTTTGCCGAAGCTGGCGGGTTGCAGGTTATTCAGTGCCGCCTGCACGCGCCGCAAGCTCCGTTTCAACTAAGCTTCAGACGTTGTAGTGCAGCATCCAGCGTGGTGTAGGACGGCACCAGAAATCGATCAGCGCTCCGGCAAAATGCTCATGCGGCCTCGCAGCAGCAATCGCCAAGGCATGTTGGCTTCGTCCATTTCCATCGAACAGACGCAGAGTGAGTACGTCAGGGCTGCTGTCTCGATACGTAACTTCATGGCCGCCCTAAGAGTGCGGGCCGAATCACGTTGACCGCGTCAACTCTCACGCGGATTGTCGCCGTGAACGCAGAGGGTATCGCATCCATCGCATTCGCTGTCATCGCTTGCTGCGCGATTGGCGTTGGCGAGTTTCAAAGCCTGCTCCCACTACCTGCTCGGGATCATGCAGCACGCGCGGTTCGGACCGCGTTGAACCAGATAACCCCTGGCGATCATAGGCCGCGGTCGGCGAAGGCTTCGTAACGCAGCCCGACGCCGCATCAGCTGCCAATCGGCGGGTGGGCTGATTGTTGGGCGGCGGCCAGCAACAATCAGTTTGCAGTGTTTGGGCTGTAGGGCGGCGATGGCCTGCATACGGTGCGCAGCAGGTCGGGGGTTCTGCATCATGTTCGTTATAGAGCGCGCCATGGGGTTTGACGTAGCTCACTGCCCGCCCTGGCACGGCAAGATGCGTCAAGTGGCGCCTATTCTGAATATGGCAACAGGTCGGTCACTTCCTGTGGCCTACAACTGCATGGAGCGCCGGCCAAAGCGACCAGAATCCGGGTAGGCCGGATGCGCGGCCGATACGCACGTCATGCTTGAGCGCCAAGGGACGACGGTCCTTGCGCATGACGCTTGGGGTCCGAGGCATGGAAGCCCGCAGGCGAATATTGGCGCAATCGACATGCCCATGACTTGATCATCCAGGCCCATGGTCCAGGCGGCCAAAGCTTTCGGGCCCGTGTCGCAATTAAAGATATTCTTTCACAACCACATAGTCGCCTCTGACTGATGCTGAAACAAATTAACGGCAAGTTCCAGTCCACCGCCACATGCCTGCAGTAATACACGAGGTACGCGATGAAAGATTCTGATGGTACTCACCTCCCAACGATGAACTGGGCGATTACCGGCAACAAAGACTGGCTTCTGGCTTGGAAGGTTTGCCCGCACCCTATTATGCTGCTCAAGATGCGGCGCCGCAGATCGTGCTGGCCTCGCCAAGGGCGGCAGCCGCCGCTGGACCGAAAAGCGACGAGGCCGACGCCAGAAGGAGGACCACGCTCAAGAAAGATGATCTGCGCAGAAGCAGCTGGCGTCCCTCTGCCGTTGGCGGCATGGTGGTCGGAAACCTTTTTCAGTGCGATTTTTCTATCCCGGCGGGGCATGGTCCTTTTGTGGACTTGACCCACGACAAGCCATTCATCGGCTGATCGAGGGCCTTCGTGCCTGGCTGACAAGCCCCGTTTCGCGGTCTGCCACGCCCCCTGCGGTTCGCTCAATGCCGCGGTACGTGATGGGTGAGCCGCTGGTTCAGGGTCGCAGGTCACCGGCTTTACCAATTCCGAAGAAGAAGCCGTGGGCCCTGATGATGTGGTGCCTTCTGCTGGAAGACAGCCTGAAAGAAAAAGGCGGTGTTGTACAGCAAGGGTACGATTGGGCGTCCTACGTGCGCGTCGACGCAAGCTTGGTCACCGGGCAGAACGCGTGGCTCTCGAGAGGCCGCCAAGGAATTCTGCCTCAGCTGCTGAAAATAAAGCGGAAGCCGCGATCAGCTGATAGATCATGCTAGGTCGCGGGTGCCGTAGGCGTAGAGTGAGCCGGTTTCATCGCGGATTATAGCCTTCGGTGATGACCAGCCGCGGGTCTTGTTTTTGATGACCTTGCTTCGGCCAGCATGGCTTGTTTTGAACGGGATGGGTTTAACACATTTTCACGTTCAGCTCGATGGTGCGTTAGCTCTCGCCCACCCCCAGGGTGGTGTGGGGTGGCCAGCCGGTGACGAGTCCAGCACGGTTTGGCGGCAAAGCGCGTGTACGCCCGCCGCGGATTGGTTCGTTTTCGTTGCGGTGGCTTCAAACAGTACGCGGTTGAGCTCCACTTTCCTTGACTTCCATTCGGAATGGTTTCTGGAATCGGCGCGCGGTGGAATCAAAGCCTGCGGGCGGGCGGCCTGCATGATTTGCAGGCCAGT
>Ga0163217_1047527_pt1 | contig 15343 bp, 19 predicted proteins | sample SynspAceP_FD_185933 | JGI IMG/M metagenome (GOLD analysis project Ga0163217, IMG submission 185933) | Saline lake microbial communities from Ace Lake in Antarctica - Synechococcus sp. Ace-P (PacBio error correction) | ecosystem: Environmental > Aquatic > Non-marine Saline and Alkaline > Saline ...
CCAAAAACCAAAGGAAGAGGGAAGATTAAGAAAAAAAAATTTTGCCCCTGTGACTGCAAGACCGAAAAATGGCCCCTAATAAAAACCAAAAAATCCGGGCCTCCTGGTCCCCTTGTCAGGGCGCTGGAGAAAGCCCCGAAAGGGTCCAAAGGGCGGGAAGACATTTCGTGCCCCTGTTCCGTCATCCAATGTTCCGATGCGCCCCTATGGCGAAACAATCAGGTGTTTTTGCAATGATGTCCTTCGATTTTGGTTCGTTTCCCGCGCGGCGAACTGTCGGCGGGTTGGTCGGCGAATCCGGATCAGGAAAATCAGACCCGTCCGCGCGGTGAATCACCGGCCCTGTTGCCGTCCATCAAGCCGGAAAGAAGTCCAAATTTTCAAACGGCCGAACCTCTGCCGGCCGCTTTGAAGGATCGCAGCAAGGAACAGCTGCAAGCAGATGCCAAGAGATTCTAGCCAGATGGCTGACACGGCGATAATCCGCGCCAGACCGTCCCGAGGACATGATCGGACGGTCCCGCTTGAATTTCTAATCTCGGCCCTCAAGGGCAGGAGCGCGAGGAACGAATCCTCGAGCTTCCTCGAACATGATCGAGCTCGACGAGAGTTTCATGGACCGAGTTTTGCCTGTCGGAACTGTCCGCCGGGCAAAAACCAGCCCGGATCTGCATCGCTCGCGTGCGCTGGGCCCTGCAGCGATCAATCATCATCTGCGACGAAGTCACCTCCGCGCTACGATCAGATCGTGCAGGAAAAGGCATTCTGCAATTGCTGCTGCGCTTGCAAAAAGATAATACGAACATCACCTACATGTTCATTACCCATGGAACATCGCCACGGTGGAAAGGCTATTTCGGACGAGATTCGTGGTGATGCTCGAGGGCAAGGTTGTCCCGAGCAGGGCCCTCAAAGGACGAGATCCTGGTCACCGCCCTTCCCCGATTACACCTAAACTGCTGCTGTCATCGGTGGGGCCGGAAATGGACCCCGACTGCTCACCAACCTCTTGGAATCCATCGCGCCGACTGACCAAAGCAACAGTAGTCAGTTATCGAATCATCCGCAAGTCAGGCAGATCCGCTACCGAGGCCAATCAGCACATCCGCCAATGCGGCAAGCGTCCCCTGTACGTGAACCTGTGCCAGACAAACCCGATCGCGGCACCGGCGCGTGCCGCCGCGCCATTTCCCCATATCGTGGCCGATTGTCCGCCAACGCATGGCGATTTCCGCGGGACCTTAACCCAGATGAGAAGCATAGGCATTGTATCTATGCCCGCTTCGGGTTTGGGCCGTGCCGCTGTCAGAGCTGCGATAAAGCCAATATGCTTGCACAATCCAATACATCGACGGTCCGGGCGAATACTGGCTTCCGCGTCACTTGAAAGCAATGCCAAATAACAGCCTCGGCGCCCGGCCAGTGTGCGCATGCAAAAGCATTCAATCACAAATCGGCCATGGCGATGTTCGCGCCTTCGACCAAAAGCCTTGATCCACGCAAACCGGGCGAGTTTTTTCTCAGGTCAGCGGACTACCATGGCGCCACCAACCACTATGCTGGGCAATCCCTTCGTTTGCATTGGCCGCAGCAAACATGCTGTCGCCCGATCTGCCAGTCAGAAGATCCCATGCCACACGCATGCAAGCCCAGGGTGTCCTGCCAGATCCGGATCCCATCAGCCGCAATCCAGCTGCTGATCTTGCGATTGTTGAAGCCAGGTTTCGTCAAAATCGACCAGTTGGTTGCCATGCCTTGTCGAACAGAATTTGGGCCTGGGATCTCTTTACATTCAATTTCCATGTCCATGTTGCTTTTTTCTCAGTTTGACAGAAGCTTTGCCCCGCGATTTTGTGGACGTCAACACCGAAAGCCCACATTGAGGACATGGCCCTTGCCCCGCCCGCCCCCTGACGACACTGCTGCTTGGAGACGAAACCCGGGCCCTGTCATCGACAAATCGATCGCTTTCTCCCTGAAATGGCCACCAGCCTCGACCATAAGGCCAGCCGCGGCGTTTTACGACGCAATTGTGCAAAGGCATTTGACGCCGGGCCAGACCTTCCGGCATCTCGGTGCGTGTATTTCACAATTCCCGTCCCGGAGTAAAATGCCTTCTCCGTGATATCTGTCAGTAATCAGGAGAAACTGCCGCAAGCATCATGTATCTGCATGGCGGCGGTTTCCATCTCTTGGCGGGCTGGAGAGCCCACGCATAGCAATCTGGCGCGCGAAATCTGCGAACGGACCGGTTATGCGGTGACGGCTGTGGATTACGACTGGCGCCCGAACACCGGCACTGCCAGTTCGACGACGCCATGGCGGCTTTTCGTTTACGTGGCAGGCAACGCCGGACAGCCGGTCATTCTGTCTGGCGACAGCGCCGGGGGCAATCTCGCGCGGCCCGCAGTCGCCATGGGCAACCCCGCAACGACGGCTCCAGGCCGGCAGGACAGCTGTTTGATTTATCCACTGCTTGGAGCCGACACCAGCAAGGCAGTTTTGTCAAGCCATGCCAGGCAAACCGATGCTGACCACGCCGACATGCTCTATATGACAGCCTGCGTTCGCCGGCCGGCTACGTCCCCGGAAATACGACCCTTCGTTTTACGACCGCTTTGCCGCAGATGAGTTTTTCCGGTATGCCGCCCAGCCATTAATCAATCACTCGGCGAATGCGACCCGCTGTCCGGCGACGCTCGGAATATTGCGAGCGGCTGACCGCGCAGGCGGCAAAGGCTTGTCTGCTTTGAGGAAAAGGGCCTTGTCCATGGCTCTAACGGGCCCGTCCATTCGTCGCCCGCGCCCCGTGAAAGTTTTACCCGGATGATTTCCGGCTTCACAGCACTTGGCGCGGGCGAAAGGCCCTATTGAAGGCCTTTTCATGAAGGCCAAAGCAGTCAGACAAACGCCGGAATCCGTTCGTCCCAATCCCGCTCAAAAAGAGGGGCCGACCTCCCCTTCGCCATCCGGTTTTTACCGGTGATATAAAAACCAGAGTCCCTTGTCGCAGCGCAATTTCCATGTCCCAGGATGCGTGTCGGTGCGCCAGTCATCACGGCCTACGGTCTGTTTTTCCAACGGATATGCGAAGTCGCCAGATTGAGGATCGTCCCCAGGAGATCGACAGACCTCGCGGGTGAGAACCTGCCCGAATATCAAGGCAAATGTTCCAATCCGCGCGCCCTCGCCTGCATCATCTAAAAACAATGCTGGTGACAACGGCCGCTGACGGGCTCTGTTTCGGCGCTCTGCCGGTTGTTCAGACTGAACGGCCTCATGGCTTTTCATTACGCGCCAGGGCTCTGGCACCAACCGGCTTTTTTCATAAGCTGCTATGTTCATCAGCATAAGCCTTTGTTTTTAGCGAAACGGTAGTTCCAGTGTCCCTGCTCGAGTGCCACGGTCGCACGCTCCGGGGCAGGGCCAGATAAACGCCAGTAGCTGGGTCGACAACCGCAATCCGCAACCGGTGCCTCTGCGGAATGCGATAGGCAATCTGGTCGAGCGTAACGTCGGCCTCCAACACGTCGCCAGGCGTCAGCAATTCCGGATTTTCGGCCGATTTCCGATGGTAGATTGAGCACACCCATGGTGATCCAGCGCCGAAGTTCCGTCGGAACGCGATCGCAGAGCCCGCCGCCACTTGCCCGCCATAGGCTTGTCAGCGCGAGCCCCGGATACGCATAATTTCGGCGGCACCACACGAGTATCCACCATTTTCGGCCAAGAACTGTCACCGATCGAAGCCTGCCGACCTCACATCATCCGGGTTTGCTTCATCGGCAGTTTCCGGACCGTAGGCAAAGGGAAAAAATTCGCCGGCCTGGCTACCGCAATCGCTGGAAGAGTTTGCCGGAACAGCCTCCTGCATCGGCGAATTGCCCGAGAGTCTTTTTCACCAAGTTGCAAGCGAACGTCACATCAAGTATTGGTCCTGACGGCCATTCAGGCCCTCCGCTAGCCATCGGCCCGGACGCTCATCCACCCACCGTTCGGTGCAATGGAGCTCCAATCACGCACGCGCGGTAGGCCGGGTAAATTTTCAGCCCCGTTGTCGACGCCTTTGGAGCCAAGAATTCCACGCAGTCGCGCTTTTGCCTCCTGCAAAAGCCGTATGCGCTGCTCGGGCCGCGGGCGTAAATTGCGGATATCTTGTGAAGTCCACGCCCGACAGGCCCTTGACCGGAGCCTCCAGGTTCTCGACCAGATTGGAAATCGTGTTTCGATCCCCATGTGCCAGCCGCCGATCGTTGGAAGGCACTGCAAGCTTCGATCGCGCTGGTAATCCTCACAAACAGAACCGTGCTTCCAGTAATCGTTCCCGCGCCTGCGGGAGATCCAGTCACGCGCGCAAGAAAAAGGCAATGGCATTCAGCGTTCAATCGCCACATCTCCGCGCCACTTGTCGCCAACAAAGAGCCGGGTCCGGCGGGCCGGTGACGAGTAGACAGCATGTTCCCGCCCAGGCAAAGTTTTCGCCGAGCAGGCAACCGCCCTTGAGTGGATGTCATCGGCCAAAGCGGTCGGCGGTCGAGCGATCGTGATGATCGCCCTTTTGAGCGCGCCGGCGGCCTGAAGCCGCGCAACCTGACAACGAATTGAACCCGCCAGGAATCTCCCCATCATCCCCCGCCGTCCGCCGAACACACAATGGGCTGCGCGGTTGCCCCAGCGATGAACATCGCAGGCATCCTGCATTCCTGGCGGCGTGTACTCGTCCTCCATCCAGGCTTCGGAATCGCCGTTTGCCCGCGCAATGTTCGACACGAATGCAAGGCATAGCCTTGACTCGCCATCCACGGGATGGGTGAATGTTGTCAGCACGATGGTTCCATCGCGCTGCGATAAGGCAGATGTTCCAAATTACCGGCACAGGTTTTCATCCGCGGTCACGCGGCAGCCACATCCGCGCCGACAACGCCCAGCCATCGGGCCATCAACGATGCGGCTGGATCCGCGATCTCCGACACCTCGCGGAAAGTCTGTCTCCTAATTGTCGGCATGAATGAGCGTCATGGAATTCTCCTCCCGATAGATCAGCAGTCCCGTTAACTGCACGCAAGAGCGGGCGCGGCGCAAATGGTTCAGACGATAAAATTTTCGGATACAGAACCACCAGTTGGCATCTGGAACCATGATCACGACGCGAACCAGTCCAGCTACTAATTCTTTGTCATCAAAAGCTAATTGGGCATGGCACACGCAGCATGCAGCCCGCGGGGGCCCTTTTCCCGCGGGAGATCGCCGTTCCGGGCGACAAGACGCACAACCTCGAGCCATGCTTGTTCCAGCACCTCGGAAATGCAGCTTCATGCTCCTCGAATGCGATGATTTCGCCCCGGCCGCAGACACGATGGGAGCGAGTGTCGCCAACAGGCGGCGGCGACCGGTTTTGATACAGGTTTACAATCATCAGACAAAGATCAATCCGACCCATACAACGCATAGCTCTTCGATGAACGAGGTTTTGCAGAGCTCAATTCCCCGACACCGCCCCCCGGGGGTTGGCGCGCACCACGAACGCATTGGCCCCAAATCGACAGCTCCTGTCGACAACAGGCATTCACGGCTCAAGTCGGCAGAAAACATCATCGAGAACACCGCAAATCCAGTACCTGTCAGAATCGAGCCAGAACATTGTCCCCAGCGGTTTTTTGCGAACAAGCGATGCGGCCAGCAAAATGAACAAGGCTTGCACGCTTGTGTTGCGCGTAATTGCTCCGACACAGATTCCACCCCCCCGGCAATGGCGAATAATCATTTCATCGACCGGTGGATGATCCGTCCTGCACCGTCGGCGGTCCAACCAACTCAAACCGGGATTGGTCAAAACCAACCGGCGCAAAATTCAGTACCGTGGCGGCAGTTATCGCGGCTGCTGAGCTTTGCCGCGCGTTCGTGTGAGAAAGAACCACCGCGCCATCGAATGATGCGAAACGCCCAGCGGGATGCATCACATCGCAACGCGGCGCCATGAACCAGCCGCTCATCATTCAATCGCCTCCCATAAAGCCGGATGATGAAGCCCCGAAGGCATTTGGCATTTGCATGCCCTCCATCAGAATACCGCGGTCCAGTGTTTCGGCCGGCTGCCTCGCTATCATTCATGACATGAGATCGAGAAGCCCTGCCCTGATCAGGCTCCCGTTTCGCAAAATCCGCCGTTCCGAGAATCAGCAGTCGCTGGGCATCCTGCAAACCCAAGTGCGGAATAAAAGCAGCGCATCCAGATGCTTGATGGTTAACGTCCCGCCTTTTCGGATCTCCTCAACCAAGCGCCCATTGTTGCTGCAGGGCTTCATGGCGCCGCAACTTTCCGGCCCCCGGCGAATTCCCCCCAGAGGAATGCATACCGGCCCCTGAACCAGGGCACTCGCAAAATCGCAAGGTCATCGATAAACGAAATTGGTGTGGGCCGGTCTGGCCATGCTTTCCTCCAAGATCAAGGCAGTTCGCCGAGGTTTCTTCTGGAGAGGCATGCTCGACCAAAGCAAGGCGCGCACATTGATGCTCGTCAATACTACGACATCTCGCGGCAAGCAGTCTCAATAGCGCCAATGAAACTGTCACTAAATCGGACGCGTGCAATGGAGCCGAGGTTCCAGCCTGCGATCACAGTTCGTGGGAAGCAATCCTGTCGGAGAATCCACACGGGTTTCCCCGGATTGCCTCTATCAGCTGCGCTGACATTGACAATTCAAAGTGCTGGCATTCATCGAGCGGATAACCTTGCGCGGCCAAAAGTCTTGATGTTGCGACTCAGGTCTCTGGCGGTTGTTCGAGATAATCGCGCAATATCACGGCGGCTAAGCGGCATATGTTACGACAAAAAATCTGACGGTGCTGCCGCTTCCAAGATGCTGATTTTTCGACCGCCTCGAAAACACATAAAGCAAGTCGCGACGCGTTGCCATGGTGGTAATGGCATTGTGATTCGCCGCCCATTCACGTACCGCATCAAGTTCATTCAAGTTTTGGCTTGAGCATGCCTCGTGCTCACTTTTGGGGTGGTCGGAAAGATACCGCTCGAAGGCCAGCTTTGTTTCATTGCGCACAGCGTAAAACTCGGTGGCCGCCTCAATAGGAAAAAACTGCGATTCTTTTCGAAAACAGGCGCCCGAAGAAGTCGACGGAAACGCAAGCCTACAATATGTTCGTTTGCCATTTAATCGGAAGCGGTTTGGAAAGCTGGAACCACTCCTTCAACGACATTGCCGACAAATGTCGCTGGTTTCACCTTGGCGCCTGAATGATGCTACCGCGCGAAATGTTCCGCATGTGAGAAATGCGTTGAGTTGCTCGACAGCATCTGGATGAAGCCGCCAGCGCAAACGGACCGGTTATACACCGTGCAAGTTCAAGGCATTTGCCGCACAGACAAGGAAACGTCGACAGGCGCTATTCAAATTTCCGCACCTGCTGTAGAATCAGGCATTTTGCCCATGGGTTAGGCCTTCAATCAAATAAAGCCTTCATCAGAGTCCACATGCATCAATTCGAAGTGCTACAACGCCTTTGGCGCATCAAATTGGATGCGCGGTGCTGTCGCAAGTCAATAGTACCCCGGCCACTTCCGCGTCAAGGACAGCGAAGTTCCAATCGTTTAAGCGATTGAAAAGAGTAACCGGAATCGCAACCCAACATCACTTCAGGTCCCACAGTCCAATGCCGCCTTACCTCACGAACCCGAGTTCATGGTTTTTTTCGGAAATGAGGTGATGGATCCACTCCCTGAAAGGCCGCTATTACCGAACGAAGGTGGTGCTCCCTGACACTCTCCGGATCTACATGGTAGCGGGCCACACGCTCTGACTTTGGGATTGGAACTCAAAAGACCAGCGGGTGCGCTGGTGCAAGCCTGGTGGGTTTTTGAATGTTCGAGATCCGGTTGAACGGAATCGTTGCCCGCGCACCGTCTGCTGCCTCGACCAGAAACCGCATCTGATTGGCTTCATAAGACAAGACGCAAGCCGGCCTGACCCATTAGCCCTCGCGCTTGTCGGCAGGAATAAAGGAACACAGCCGCCGCGAAATGGAAGATGCCGATAGCAAATCGGCCACCACGAGGCGATCCAGCGCATGTTTGAAAGCTTTCCCGCGTGGGCCGTCGCTGCCTGCGAACAGGTGATCGACATACCGACCGGATCGGATCTTCCCAATGCCGGTAGTTTGGACAACATGATCGCCAAACCCGGAATGCGTCCCCTCGGGGATCGAAGCCGGATCATAGGCTTCGATAATATCGTCAAATTTGCTTTGCCAACTACGATGATACCTTTTGTGCCCGCACCAAATTGTCAGCACCAAACGCCAGCTGCGGTCCGTAGATGAAGTAACCGGCGGCCAGCTGCCCCGTTCCGGCGTTGCAGAAGATCTGCTTCCCGGATCCGATTTGCGGGATCGCGCCGTCCACCGGCATGATGGAAAAGAGGTTTCTCGATCGAAACATTGGTATCAATGTTGGAGGACCCAATCGAGCGGACAAATCGCCAAATGCCAGAGCTTGGCCGGATCGATCCAGGATCGCTCCCGGTAATTCTCCTCTGACCCATAGAGCGCTATCGTAACATTGCGCAATGCGCCGCTAGAAAATGTCGTCGGCGACGACATCGGAGATCCCTTCTGGATATCCCGGTCGCTGTTTTCGCTGCCGCGAGAGCTGGCAAAGCCGGCGTTCCAAGGCGCCCTTGGGTTGTCAGCTTGCGAAACTTCCAGAAGCGGGCTTGCGCAGCGCGCAACGCTCGCAGCAACACCTCGATGTATGGCTTCCGGGCCAAGTGGAATCCGAGGCCCAAAATAGGCGGCTAGCGATTGCCTGACATTTTGAATATCTCCGGAGCCACCAGTGTTCGAACAGGCTCTTGTGTTTAAAAATTTCCGGCTTGGTGATAGCCTGCACAAGTCTTTTGCAGCATTCCTCACTCAACATCACCCCCTCAGAGCCGCGCCCTTCTCGCGCATTCGAAAACAGGGCGGCATTTCAGACGTGGGCACGGATGCTTGGGCTGACTTCAGACTGCCCCAAGTGCCTTGGCCAAAGCCCTCCGGGACTTTTTATGCCATTGCCATCGCTCGCCCCGCCTGAAGCGGCCCGAAAAGATGCCGCGCCCAGAAAACTGCCCTCCAGCGCATTGTATCCGTGTAGCCACCGCCGCCCAACACCGCTTGACTTCAAACTCGTGCAGCAAAAACAAGTCCTCGAGTCGTTCGCCTTGCGCATTTCAGCACCTTGACGCTGAGATCGGTCTCAAAATCCGGCCCAGCCGTTCCGGGTATGATGTGCAGCTTGACCGCGATCAACGGCCCGTTTCGCATCAAGAAAACCGGTTGCGGCTTGGCCGTTGCGCATTAAGCTTTGTCGCCACGGGTAGTTCCGTGCTTGGCGTGAACCGCCATCAACTGCGCATCCTTGGTGAACGGATTGTCGATCTGTCTGTCGCGCGCCACGATCTGCGCCGCCAAGTCTCTCAGATCGATTCAAGGTCGCCGCCCTTTTGGTTTCATCCCCGCACACCAGATCTCAAGCGTATCGGCGAACGATAAAGTCTCGCATGCTGCTTGAACGCCTCGACCGCCGGTGTCGCCTGCTGTCAACAGCCGTGCTGGATGCACCTTGAGCCAGCGTCTTGGCGGGCGGAATCCGGATTTTGCTCGGACCCGAAAGCGCCAACTGTCCTTCTTGAGAATTTTCTGGGTCATCACGAACCAGGAAATAGTCGTAGCCGGTCGAACAAGATTTTCCCGCAAGTGACAACGTATCAACAACCCGCAGGCACGGTGGTTTGAGCGGGTTTTCCTCTAGCATCAAACCCACATCGATGACGGCGGGCAAATGCGGATGCCGTGATTGGGCCAGACGGTTCCATTTTCACGCTCCTCGGTGTAATGCCACATCGTCCGGCATTGATCACCGGCCGCCGGCGGCTTCGGTGATCGCGATCATCCGCATCAACATGGGCCGGCACTCCGGCAAATCAATCCACGCGCGGCTCGCCCAGCCGGTCACGCGGCCAGAATCTCTGGCGAAACCAGATCGAAAGTCCCCACCAAATACCGCCGACGTGACCAGCAACGCTAGGCGCACGCAAACTCGAATCCACCGGCAATGTCGCGGCTGGTAGCCCGCCCGCGTTCCTTTGACATCATCTGCCGAATTTCGCCTGATACGCCTTTTGACGACATTGTTTCGGTGATGATATGAGAGCAGCGATGCCGGAACCTGGCTCAATGACGCCCAGCCTTCACAATGCCACGCACCCGGTTTTTTTCGAAAGGCTCGAACGGTACCGGGAACAAACGCCCCAGTGTAAGATGAAACCGTGCACGGAATTCCATGTCCATCGGCGAACGAACCGCCGCGCTCGCCCATCGACAATCGGGAAACCAGCGTCATGCCCATGTCATCAGCCAGGACGCAACTCGCAGCGGCGAATCGACATATGGCCTCGGCCGCATTTGCCGCGCCAGTTAAATCCTCTTGCGATTGAACTGCGCCGACCCATCCAGTCACTCGCAGCGCAGCTCCCGCGGTCCTTGATGCCATCCGCTCGTTGCTCGGGCGTATCCGACCAGAAACAGCCCGCCCAGCGACCAGAACGCCTTGCCACTCGAAGAAAGTCTCAGGCTCCTGATCCAGGATGATGCCCCCGCTGCCCCTGTCACCAACATCCCGGCCGCCGCAACCAGACCCGGCGAGGCCGCCGCCGACAACGGATCACATCACAACTGTCCCATCTTGCCTTATCCCGTCCTGGAAAACTGTTTCCTTGCAGCGGATCAGACGATCCCGGCATCGCGTCACATTCGATCAATAAACATCTGATGAAACGCCGGCAACTCTAGATGCCTTGAACATCCTGTTGACCGCGAAAGCCGCCGTGGTAGCAACCCGCCCCCTTCAGGCCACGGACGGCCTCCGCTGACGCCGGTCACGGGCAAGGGCAAGTCCCGCCTCATCACGCCTGCCAATAAGATCAGCCATCGCCTTGCCAACCACAGTGCCTGCGCGATGGCCGCGTCCATTGTAACCCTAATCGTGTATAGAGCACCCTCGGAGCCAGACGATGAAATGGCGCGGGATATGGCAGTATGTCATGGCAAATCTGGCTGTGCCAGCTTTTCCTCGAACTCCACCGTGCCGCTCCCGGGAGAGATGCCGCTTGCAGTTGCCGCCCCGCCCAGCGTTCCTGACAAGCCATGCGCCCGCCAATTACGAACCCCATGGACCCCGATGATCAGCCGTCCGCTTGCAAATGCGCCCCAATGACAACATGATCTTGCCGGTGTCCCACAGTCCCTGGCGTTCCGCCAGGATGAGGTGACCCTTCGCCCAGCGGTAATGGTAGCAACCTGAAATATGTTGATCGCACGAAGCTGTACGCAGGCCGGGCCAGAGGTCCCATCGTATAGGCATTGGTGGCGAGAACCACCGATTGGCGTCACTGTCCCGTTAGCCGTCTCGGTAGCCAGCGCTCTCCCTGGCGCCAAGCTTCGTGACCGACACGCCGGTATTAATGCCGTGCGCGCAGCCGCCCTCGCCGCACGGCAAGTCCACGCACATACCCATCGGTTGATTGTCCGGCGCGCGATCCAGCAAGCCTCCAATAGAAACGCGGAGAGCCGATCTTGTCCGCATGCCGCTTCTCTTCGACAGCAGCGACAACCTGGTGCACCCAGGCCGCTTCAATTCCGCAAGCTCGTCGTGCCAGATCCTTGAACCGCTGGGCGAATGGGCTGCATGGATGGTGCCCGTACGGGTCAATTCGCAGCGATCTGATTGTGCTCGATCAGCGGACTCACAATAGTTGGGGCCCGTCGCCAAGCACCTCCAACCAGCCGCGCACCGCGTTCTTCGCCAAAATGCGCGCGCCCCATCCTGCGAAGGCAACCACAGCCCCGCATTGACCCAGCCCGACATTGCGTCCTGAGCCCCAAACCGATCTGTTTCGCCTCCAGCACACAACAATCTAGCCCTTTGCCCGCAGCATGGAGTGCGCTTCGACAGACCGGTAAATCCGCCACCGACAATGGCGAAATATCATCACCACATCCGCGTTCATCCGCAGACTCAATTCCCGGTTCGCAGCGGTCTCGTCCCCACAAGGACAATGTTTTGAATGATTGCATGCCCTGCCGTCCGCGATTGCCGTAACCCTGCTGAGCCATGAAGAAACAACGCAGCTGGCCAGCACAATGTTTGAAACAAGCCTCCAGATGCGTCAATCAATGCATTTGCACCACACCGCATTTGAACAGAAAGCCCATGGCCCCGACCATCACCCCCTCGCCGGATCTCGTTTGCGAAGCGCCCGCGCCCGTTATCGAAGAGGTCAGAAACAACTGCGGCCATCGCCATGGTTGGGACGATCCGGATGTGAATCATCGGTCGATCTGCGCGATGTCGCGAACGCCGCGCTCAGGCTATAATCCCGGGCAGCGTGCCATTGTCCCGCGCGGGCATGGTGGAATTCTGGTGGATCCGAAAGCCCCCTATTACAAGGAAGGTTTTCGCCAGACAAGAGTTCGTCTTTCATTGCCATCCCGGCTGGGCGCTCGCACTGACAACGGCAACCTCCAACGACGGGGGTTTGACGCCGCCATCTGAAAGAAGTTTTTCATACACTGGGAAGTTCAGGGCGGCCCGGTAGAGTTCCACCCGATATCATCAAGCCCGTAAAGCCCGTGGCGTACTACCGGCCAGTTCCCCAACGGCAATCTCAAATCAGATCCAGCTTCTGTTCAATTTCTCCACTTGACCTTTCCCGGCCATCAAGAAAGTCGATGAGTGCACCAACGGTGCCTGTTTCACTGGAGAAAACAGAGCATGTAGTTGGGGAGCCAGATCGCCATAACCATCCGGTTTAAATCTTACCTGAAAAATCCGGCCAGCAGCCGTGGATTGTAGCGGGAGCCGAATAAGGCCACCCGGACACCGCACCGCCTTCAGCGCTGTTAGTGGCAATTGAACCGAAGAACAGGTTGCGCGACGGTATCATTGTCAAATCCCCGAGCAAGGGACTGAAGCTCACGTTCGTCGAGAATCCCGATGATATCGGGCATTGGCCACGTGACCCGACCGGTTGTGATCATTGAACAGAATAGGCCTTCTGCCGCTTGGCCCGTGCAATCATCAAGCACGCTTCAGCCAGACCCCATCCGCTTAGCGCAATACCGGCCCGCTTATGCGGCCCTGATCGACCGTGTCCATATAGCCAAACACCTGCCCGGGTTTCCTCTGTCCACTGAAACAAAACCTGATCATCGCCCGGGTGCGCGGTCAAACCGACGGCGAAACGTCTCGCGATTGTCGTGGTTGCCAATCATATCAGCCGCGCTCAAGCTTGTCCTTGAGCGAGCTTCCGCCAGAATCGCTTCCAGTTTCCGCGTAACTTTCCCTCCAGCCCCGAAATGCGTCAAGATCGCCGGTAATTACCACCACGGTCGCGTCATGGTCATGCCGGCCTCCACATAGGCCAGGCAAACTTTTTGAAATTGCATAGAATGCGAGACGAGAATGGGTTCGGCGTTTGAATAATGAAGTGTCTGAAATATGAAACAAGTTTCATGATTTCGCTTCCTCTGGCCGTTTCCGTCCTGACTAGCCGGAATTTGTTTTGGCCTCTGCCATTACAACAGCCCCGGACATTTCGATCATGACAAAAAACGAAACGCAATCTTCTTCCTGTTCCGGCAGCAGGCCCAAAGACCTCCAGGCATCAGGAAGCTCCCCGAATCTGATTTTTGCTGGCAGCATGGAAAACGCGCGCATCCATGGAAAGCGCGGCGGTTGTCGAGCTCAAATGCAAACATTTGTGTCGGCCTCAAATACATGTCGCAATTGAGCGCCAACAGAACTTAAAATGCATATCGAGATGATACCGATGGTGATCGCAACCGATTGGCTCGCCGTTTCCGGATCGGAAAATGGTTTACGCCTGCCCTGCCGACTGCAGCGCCTGTGGTCGATATCATCTCTTCAACTTCATTCGCGAAAAACCACGCCAGCGCCGGCGCCATAGGTCTTCCTGCCAATTGAGGCTTCATCACCTGCCAGTAAGTCGGATGTTCACATCACTCTGCCGACATTGGAGACCCTTGGCGTCCCATGCACGAACATTTTCCGTGATCATACGCTCGCTGCCTCTTTCTTTTTCCATCAGGAATTTGGAAAAGCGCACGCCCCATGAATTCAATCAACCATACAAGGCTTGTCGGAAGCCCGTCCCGCTGAGCGCGCCCAGTCCTTGGGTCCAAAGCTTGTCAATTCGCGCCTGGTCCAGGCCGCTGTCTTGGCATTCTGTTCTTGATTGCAACTGGACGACCGAACTGATCTGACAGCCAGCCTTCAACGCTCTGCTGATGAATTCTCTTGACCGGTGCAACATGCGCCTCCTCGCCATGGCTGAACAGTGGCGAAAAGCGAGAACGCTTCCGCGCTCAAGCAAGGCAGATGCAAGAATTTTGATCTTCAAATAGGGTTCTTCTCCTCGTTTTGAAGTGGAATAGCGACCGTTAGTGGCCCGTTTCGTGTTTCGGGATCGCAAGGCTTCAAACTCTTCCCAACTCTCCGGTTCTTTTGGGCGAGCGCGCATTTCCCTGAGTTCGGTCACTGAGGTGGGCGGCAGGGCGGGGCGCGGACGCCTTTGAGCAGCCGCCGGGTGTCTGACGTGGTTTTCAACTGCGCTGGGCTACATGAGAACGCAGTGCCGGTCAGCTTGAAGAGGTCACAACGTCGGCGAGACGTTTGCATTCTCCGGCCAGCTCTGAGACGACGTGTTTGCTGTCCTGAAATACCATGGCCGCCGTTCTTGCTGGTCATTGGTGTTCCATTTCATGACCGCCATATTGACCTGCGACAAGAACTGTCGCCTGTTCGCGTGAAGCCGCGATATCGCACAATCCTGCTGGGCAACTCGGTGATCTGCTTTCAATCTTGTCATGGAAAGACCCGTCTTGGTTGACGAGTCGACGGCCGTTGCTCCCACTTTGCGTTTCCGCCTCTCTTCAATACAGGTCCTTGATTTTCCTTGGCGCAGTGGCCGAGCGGCCTGCCCAAGATCACGAACTTCCTGTGCAACCACAGCAGCCCTTGCCCGGCTTCAACCGGCAAGACGTGCGGCCTCGACGCCTGCATTCAACGCCAAAAAGGTTGGCTGGAAGGCAATATCGTCCAATAACTGAGGATCTGGGCTAAATATGGCCGCGAGGAAAGATCTCCTCGATGCCGCCCATCGCGGTAATCGCTGAAACGGACAATCTCGGAAAGACGAATGTAGCCGCATCGCTGGGTTGATCCGACGAGATCTCCTGCTTCGGTTGCCTGCTCTGATAGGCTTTGACG
>Ga0163217_1078336_pt1 | contig 15341 bp, 9 predicted proteins | sample SynspAceP_FD_185933 | JGI IMG/M metagenome (GOLD analysis project Ga0163217, IMG submission 185933) | Saline lake microbial communities from Ace Lake in Antarctica - Synechococcus sp. Ace-P (PacBio error correction) | ecosystem: Environmental > Aquatic > Non-marine Saline and Alkaline > Saline ...
GAAGAGAGAGATTCATGTCAAATTAATATGGAATGAATTTTTTTGAATATGGCAATATAGAACGCTTTTCCCCAGTTTTTGAAGATATTTCGAAATCAAGTAAATTTTTTTTTCGAAAAAAAAACTCATTTAAATGAAAAGGATTTATTTTTAGCGTGGCCCTGCAAAAAGTGCAACAAATGAATTTCAAATGTAAAAAATTAAACTAAAATCCCATAACTTTTAAAAACGGTCAAAACAGATAACGAATACTTAATTTCCCTATCATACCTGGAAAAAATACTTTTTTTCCAACCAAACGAACGCTTTGCATAAAGGTTTAAAAACAAAGCAAAAAAGCAAAAAATTTTTCAATGATATGCCAGCGAAGGAATTGCCCGCTTTGTTTTGGGATTAGAAAAAAGATACTACGTACACTCTTCGAGACACATGGATGCCAATAATTGGTCTTTCGAATAGTGGTATAGATATTCGGAAAATATCCATCTTTGGATTAGGTTCCATTCGAGTGTAACAAGTAACTGAATAAACACTACGGCAAAAAGCGTTTTAACAACAAAAATACTAGATGAAATTATATGACTATAACATTACAAAAGTGCAAAAAGATTCTTAAATTTGATTATGGACGGCATTTTTATTCAAAATGGAATTGAGAGGAAAGGCATAAACCTTAAAAAAAGATCCTTTACCTTTCCTAATTTCTCCTATCCATTAAAAAAGCGTGCCATTCTGTTTGCTGAATTCTAGGTCTCATAAAATCAAAAATTATTTTTTGAAGATTATGAGTTCCGTAAAAAGGTTAATTATAACGAAACTACTAAATGGAAGACAATGGACTGGGGACGGATATTTTTGGATTGTGGCTTGAACAGTTTCGTAAGAACGGCGTTTTTATAAGAACTGGTAGTAGCATAAATCCAATACTGTTTTTTCTAATTTGTTGGAATTGTTTCGTATCTTCTTTCCTTAATGGATTTTAAAAGGCTTTTAAGCTGTGGGTAAATTGAAGAAGTGTGGCATAAAGTTGGGTGTTTCAATAATAATTAAATCGTTTAATAGTGAAGACCCTAATCTCTAGCACTGTTGCATGCCTATGTGTTTTGCCATAGTAGTCTATTATATAGGTGTGTAGCCTATCAAAGCCAACTTCCTTAATCAATTATAGCTAGAAAGTTTTATAATTCAAAAAGAAAGTGTAAAATTACTTTTTAAAATGATTTTTCCCACAAAAGTCATCTTTTTTTCATTAATCCGTCATCTTATCGCAGTCTGATTCTTATCAATATGTATTATCCTTAAAATGTAAATCCTAGTCAAGTAATTATGGTAGTTCTGTTTTTGGCATTTGTCGGCCAAATTAAAAGCACATTGTCAATATTCCAATGACAGCTGCAATTTTCTTTTGTAATAGCGCTTCATATGCATTTTGCTGCCTTTTATTATGTCATAAGACTTTCACTTCTATCAACGCTTCTTCTTTGGTATTAAAAGAAATTCTGATGGCTATGGAACGAACTGTGTTCTTGAAGATTTAAAATCAATCAAATTTTGCGGTTTCAGTCATCCAGATTCTAGTTTTTTGTTCATTTTCATTTATTTGTATTTGTATTTTTTTATGATTTTTGTAACCTCCAGAATGTTCTAAAAAAAGCTGTGAGTTTTCGATGGCACCTGATATCGGCCAAACAGTTCAACGGTATCGGCCTGACATGAAACTGCTATAGTTGCCTGGCCTTCAATTCCTTGGTTTCAGTAAACACCGCATATCGGTTAAGTCATCTTTTTTTTCCATTTTCCATCTGCTCAGATGAACTTTCTATTCTTGTAATATAGGGGTCAATTTTTCAAGCGCTTCTTCTATCAATGAGGTAAAATAATGCCTGATCTTTTTCCATTGCACTTATCCGTCTTATCGGTATTAAATTGGTATTTTCATTAGGTATTTATTAAGTTTAATTTCTCGTTTTTTTAAGGTTTAATCTTTCTTTAGATTGCCCGTCATTATCTTACCAAACTGATTAAAATTGGTTTTATTTTACCGCTTCATTTGGCCAAATTTTCTTGCTTGTTCGTCCAATTCTTGTTTTTCCGGAACAAATCTAAATCGTCCCACCATAACATCTATGCCTCTGTCAAATCTTTTTCGTTCCAATGAGCTTTCCTTTCATTCTTGTCTGTGGGTTTTAGCATATTTAACATTACAGATCCTCATCTAAAGAGAGATAATAGATCCTCCAGGTTTTTGATAGTATTTCATCTTCTTCAGAATCGTTTACGGTATTTCCATAATGTGTTTAGATAACTCGGGGAATTCTCTCTTAATTTTTGGTGTGATGCTTATTATATTCTGTTTTCAAAGTTCTATCTTGTTTCATAATGCTTGCCTATTACTAGGGGCTTTATCTGAATATTTATTTTTTATGGTAATGCTTTTGAGGGTGATTGAACCGGATTATTAAACAGTGTCTTCTCTTTTTTAAAATGTGCATCGCATTTTTCTATCGTCTCATGGGAAATCACAACCGTAAGGCTTAAGCAAAATTTATCGTCAATGAAGTATTTACTTTCAATCATTTCAATCTTTCAGCAACCTGACATGCTATAAAAGTATTTATGTAAACAACACTAAGCAGCGGCCAAGAACAAATTTTCCAAGTGACAAATTCCTACAAGCCCTCTGTTGAAATACCGGATGGCAGTGGCCGTTTCGATCACTACACTATTATTCCGTTTTAATTCTGGAGAAAACAGAATACCTTGTGCCTGTTTTCCCCAATTTATATATCTACATTATCAGACATAGTTAGCACGTTCCATTGTTATTTTTGAGGGCTAAGTTTTTTTACTTTGGGTTTTCATCTATAGTCTTTTGTCATATCACATGTCCTATTCTTTGATATTGATGCCCTGGATCCCAATGGAGTGGTAGGATTTTGATGTTCTGTTTAACTGATATCGTCTGAAATTTTCTTTTATTGTTCTATTTATTGATTTTCACTAGATCAATCTATACAAAATACGGTTTGCGAACGCTCCGTTAAAGCAGGTTAATCCTATGTAAAAGCTCTTAAAAAGCAGAACACTGAAAGGTTTAGGCAAGAAACTTCCTCCTTCTCATTTTTTGTATTAGTCCAGAAATTCATATTTATTTTAAATGAATATACATTTTACTTTAGCTTGAACCTGAACATAGGTCACGTTGATTGTTTGCTATTTAAAAAATTAATCCTTAGCAAACTATCCTATTATATAGCTACCTGAAGAAAGAACTGAGCACTACCCTTTGTGAAGGAAACTTCTATTTCCAATTCTATTCCTAATGCTTCTCAACTATCAAACTCAATGATATTAAGCATCTTAATCCATGCCATCTCCCGGGCCATATCTCACATGAAGTTTCATACTCCATGTATCGTTTATATTTTGAGGAACTATTATGGTTTTTTAATTCTTGTAATTATCGTTTTTTTGATTTTTGATTTAATCAATCTGTACACCCAATAACAGGCACTTAACGGGAAGTATTTTTACTACAACTTTCTATGAACAGGTTTGGCAGAATTATAATTCTTCGCCACAACTAAAATAGAACTATTTGGCTTAACACTGAACATACCAAAAACTTTCATTTTAAGTTGTACGACATCTTGTCTAAAGCAAAATTCATCTTATGCTTATTTAAAACAAGTTAACGATAAATTCTAGCTCTTCACTGGGATCATAAATGTGAGATAAAATAAGTAATTTTTTTAAAATTTTAATAATGATTTCTGGTTTCCTTTTCATTTCATTTTCAATCATTTGTTGTTATGGATTTTTTATATCCATCAGGCAATTTTTACATCCTTTCACTCTCTTTCCATTTTATCGCATTTAGGATGGCATCTTTCATCATTTCGATTTTTTCGATCATCATCATTTACTAAACTATTTTAAAAATAAACTCGGTAGAAGTTATAAAGAATGCTATGAATAAAACAAATATTTATACTTCAACATATAGAAAAAGCCAATTTTTTGTCATTTTAATCTGCTTTGAAACAGATAGTTTCGTTCTTTTGTCCTTCTCGTCTTTTACAAATTCCAAATCTTCTTTTTCCCTTGTTTCAATTAGTTCTGGTTTTATTTAGTATAATTTGACTTCTAATTTAAAAATTGTCGCCATCCATCTGATTGTTTCCATAAAATATCAATCCATCTTTTTCAGGTTTTTATACACATTCGCTATCTGTTGAAATGAAAAGTGGATGTTTTTTTCATCAAAGTCTTCTCAAATGTTTCCATTAATTCAGAAAGCCATAAAGGTTTCTCGATGGCTTGACCCTATCATAAGCTTTTGCATAAATCGAGCGCGGGTGGCAATCTGCCTTACTACCTTTTGATCATCGCTCAGCATCCCTGAATGTGCAGGGATTGTATTTTTTTACCGCTCCGTTTTCCTTTCTCACACATTAATCGTGAGACCTCTCCCTGACCTTACCGAGCGGATTATTGCAGGATGCGGAAACGTTCGCTTTTCATTTCGCTCATCATCACCTGATGCCTGTCCCTTCCTGTTACATAGTTACATGCGTTTAAATCGAAAATCCAGTATTTTAATACCGCAGAATCCATCGTCTGTTTATTCGGCCCGATACAGATTCATTTGCTGGATCTTATCACGACCAACATAAATTTTCGGCCAAGGAATCACCAACTCAAGTTTCAAGTATCGGTTTGATTCAGGGATTCCTGTTACTGGTGCGCCACAGCCTCTCGATGTCAGTTTATTTGCGATGAAATTCCTTGGTTCCCCATCCAGAATTATCATCTATAACGTGATTGCGCAACCCACGTTCGTCTCGTTAGCCGTTTAAAAAAATTGAAGCGGATCTGTTATCGTGCCATCTTTGCATAGGTATCCGGAAAAAAAATGAACTTTTTGTCCTTGGTCGGCACTTGGTTTGGAGCACCATTCATTCCATATACCGTTTTTCGAAACATAATTGGCTCCTGTTAAAGGGCAACTTAATGTACATCCCGGCTCCGATAATGGCTTCTCCGCAGGCTTTGCCAAAACTGAGTATGACCACCGTGATCTTTTATGCCTGTTGAACAATTAAAACAGTCTACTGTTTAATACCTATGCAGGATAAAAAATTGACTAACTAATGGAAAATTATGGATTGATTTATGTTTTACTTAATTTCAGTGTTTTTTTGTTCATCTGCATTTGTACTCAAACGGCAACACGTTTCTGCTGCGCGTTTCTTGGCGTCTGTTATGAACTACGATTCTCCGATTTGGGTAGTTTACATTTGACATTGTTTTCAAGGTAAAGTCTTCTTTTTGTTACCCCCGGGTCCTTATATAAATTCATATACAGGGCCGTCAAACTTCTGGGAGCTTCCTCCATCCGCATTAATTACATCGCTCAGCCAGCATATCCTTTGGCCTGTTGAATGGTTTTCTTCCGCTTGACCTCTTCTTTGGTATTAAAAACCTTTAACTTGTATCTGATTTTGCTTGGTTTGATCAACGTTTCTTTTCTTGCTGAGCTTCATTCACGGCATTGAAAGCTGCTTTTTACCGGGCTTCCGGCGGAATTGACAATCCTGGGAAGCACCAGCTGGGTTCTATTTTGATTGCCCATTGAATACTCCTACAGTATTTGCCTGAATGAGTTCTGTAACTTTATTTGCTATTTCCGGTACGGCCCACGTCAACACTTCATTACGGTACGGGTCACCCACAATGTCTCATTGGGCAGCTCAAGAGAATAATTACGGAGAGTGCTCTGAGGTATTTCTGAACCTTTGAACAGATTCTTATAAGCAAATTATCCACCTGTTTGTAACACCCACTGCACCTCTGCAAGATTAAGGTCGCCCGGTAAGCATCAGTGGATTCATCTTTTTTGAACTTGATGATTCGCTATATTGAGTATTTTTCCTGCAACTTGCAGTTTTTCGGAACCAATATTTCCAGGTTTTTGGTTGCTTCAACAGGAACTGTATAAACATCTTCAGCGGAAGGGTATTTTGAGATCAATCCGGTTCTCCTTGTCCGCACAGTACTCCCAAATCGAGTAATTACTCGCTACTTTCTTCCAGTCTTACCTGAAAATTGAAGGACCTACAGAATGATCACCAAAAATAGCAATATGGCAATAATTCCGCCTGGTAACCGCAAGTTATATTTCACTTTAGTTTGGGGTAGGTAGGGTGTCAAATTCTTTTTTTTATTCATTTTTTTTATTTTTAAAATAATGGTGACAGCAGTAGATATCTTTGTCAATCATCCTCTGGGGCATTATATTCTGGCTTTAAATATTTTCCCCAGTTTTTTCTTTTTGCTTATCTTATTTGGTTTTAAAGGTTTCCAAAAATTTTTATTTTATCAGTTCCTTTTTCAAAAGTAATTATTATAAAGGTGAAGTCTTCAAATGCAAATGCGTTACAACATTTACGTGACATAAATTACATATATCATATTCTGTTTAAAATCACTTTTTTCATTACGGATGGTGCAGTTTTTCACCATTGCTATGTCCAAAGATTATACTCCATTACTATGAATAAGCTTTTTCTTTTTCCACATACCTCTCTTCATTGATTTCGCCCCGAGCAAACGTTTATTTTAAAATGTCGAGTGCGAATCTTTTTTTGTCTCTTTGGACCAAGGTATATTATATGGGAATAAGGCAAAACCCATAATGAGTAAATGATCATCGCAAATGAACCACCATATTATAGTGCATTTCCCCAAAAGTGGTAATCGTCGTAACATCATAATTTAATTTTTTTTAGTTGTTTCTTGTTTCAATAGTTGTAGCAAAAACATTTTCTCTGATAATATATCCGTCTATTTAATTACTTTTCCCTTGGCAAGACTGTTTTTAAAATATTCTTTTTAACTCCAGACAATATTAAAAACTTGGCAAATTTTGTATGGTTTTTGTTAGTTGATGTTAGCAACACTTTCTTAATGAAAAAGCTTCTGCCAAAAGTTCTTTTGGATGCGAAAACAACTAACTAATAAGTCCAAGTATCATGTTTTTAATAGTAAATCCAATATTCCCATCTTCAATGGTTATTTCATCCTTTCTAAAATGGAATGGGGATTACTGAACGAAACCAATATTTATCATCAAAATTTGAAGCTTTTAATCGCGTATTTTTTTATTCCATGTTGTGTTTTCTTCATCAACAACAAAACAGAAAATCAATGTTGACTTTGTTTTAGTTGCTATTTCATTTAGTGGCAGAATAATTTTTCATCGCCTGAGAACGCATTTTAATCATTTGCAGCAACGCATGTTTTTGGTGGAAAATTAATCGGTTGTATTACCCAGGTACTGCTATTATTGGGAGTTTTAATGTGAAAACCATTAATGCGAGGAAGTTGTTGCTTGCCTAAATGATTTCCAATAAATACCTGTTGGCTCTTTTCCAGTAGCTCCCTATACAACTATAATCAAGTCATTTCTTTATCACTAAATTTTCTCACAGAGTCCCTATCAGGCAACGATTCGCTGGCTGTAACATGCATGATCGTGAATTTCAATGTTAGAGATAAAGTTGAGATTTAAGATATTCTAATCTGACTCTTTCATCAGTTGTTCGCTCCTTTAGCTATTTCACCTATATTCACAAAAAAAATCAGGACGCGCTGCGGTAGAAGGAATATGATAAATATTTAAATAAGGTCACTTCAGCGTTTAATTTTGGCAAGTTTGAAAATGCATAATCCCTTGCTCATTTGCTGTCTCCTGAAACTCGGTTGGCAAAACTTAATACTTTTCATAATTTATTTATTTTATAATAATGTTTTTCTTTCCTTATAATTCAACTTCATCATTTAATACTAATGCAAAACGCTTCTTTAGTATACTCAACGTGGTATATCTTTTTTTTTGCTCTTTGCCCATGTATATTTATTGGAATAGCAAAATCAGAAAAATAGCAATATTCATGCCATAGAACGACTAAAAGGTGCATTCCAAAAGTGAATAATTCCATAATTCCTATTTTTTTTAAATAATTTTCACAAAACATGTTTTCCATTATCCGTCATCTTAATCAGCTGATTCTCCGATATCAATATTTATTCCTTAAATTAAAAATCCTTAATTCAAGTAATTATGTAGTTCTGTTTTTTGCATTTGTCGGGCCAAATAAAAGGGACATTGTTATAATTTTTCAAATGACATCTGCAATTTCTTGTAATAGACTTCATGCAGTTGGCTGCCTTTATTAGCTAAGCTTTCACTTCTATTCATAGCTTTCTTTTGTGTTAAAAGTAAATTCTGATGCTATCGGAACGACTGTGTTTCCTTAAGAATTTCAGATCCATCTAATTTGCGTTGGGGCATGATCCATCCAGTTCCTATTCTTTTAATCATTTTCATTGGCTTTTCTATTTAAATGGGTTTTATTATATCTGATATTTGTTTCCATTATGATTTTTGACTTAATATGGAACGCGGTTGTTACAACAAGCAGCTTTTGCTTTTTTTAAAATACGCACCGCTCTTCCATTTCTAATACATGTAATTAGTGATTAACACCGTAGGTTTAAGAAAAATCGCTCATCCATCAATTACTTTCAATTATTCCCACATGTTTCCGCTCAGCCGAACAGCTGAAACTTGTAAAAAATCCAGTATGGAAGTTTTTAGCTTATTTTTCCGCAATTTAATTTTACATTATAATATATGCCGTTACGAGTTGTCCTTTTTGAAGCATTTTTTAACTTTGGGTTTTCCATCTATAGTTTTTTTGTCAATATCAAAAGTCTATTCTCGATATCGGTGCCCCCACGTTTGGATTCGTAGGGTTTTGGATTGTTTTACTTTCCTCTAAATTTGCCTGTTATCGCTCATTGTTCCTAATTTTGTTATTATTCACACTGTAGATAAGAACCATCGGTTGCGAATTGCTACGCTTTATAGGAAGGTTAATCCTGTGTTAGAAAGGATCCCTCAAGAACAGGACTATCCCTATTATCATGTTCAGGAAATCCAGAAAAAAATATGACCAGAAGGGACTATAAAAACCATTTATTCCTAAGTTTAGGGCAACTTCCTATGGTTTGAACATTACCTTTGCCAACATGCGGATTTTCCATTGGGGAGGAAAAAAAACGGGGCTTTTAACAAAAAAATATTGAACGATACGATAATAGGGAATATTTTGGAAAGCAAGAATGTTTTGTATTTAAACGGGTCGTAGAAAACGATTTTCCTTAACAGGTTGAGTTTGTCCTTAAATTCATTTTATGATACCCCCTTTGAGCAGCTATATTTATCTGGCGGGTCCGCTAGGGTATGTTTAGTCCTCAAATGCAAGTTTTTTTTTACCCGAATCGTTGCCGACCGTTACTTGATGGGATCCGTCTTTAAATATCTGTTCTTAAGTTTTTTTAAAGCTCACGGTATCTCCCTGTCGATCTTGTCATAATTTTCGATAGTTATAAATTTCTAAGGGGCAAGATCCCCCAAATTGGCAAGTTTTGCAAACGCAACCGGCATGAGGGATAAAGCTAAAGTCACGGCAACTTGCCCGAGATATTTGGGTTGCAAGTGCGCGTGTTCCCCTACTAGATCCTGGCGCGTAATTTCTTTGGGCGACTACAATGTGTCGACGCCATGCGGGGATTTTGATTATGGCCCTATTCATATAAAAAGAGTCCTCTATCAGTATAAGGTGTATTTGCTGATTTCCGGGAGAAAACTTCTTATAAGGGCAACACTTCGGCCCCCGGCCTTCAAAATCTCCATCGGTGGATTATGTCCATCCCCCATTTTTAAGAGAACGGGCACTCATAGCTTGTTCCCAGCGAACGGATAAATATGGGGCAATGCTTAAAATATTGGGTCCCTTTCTTCAATTCAATTTTGCGAACCATCCCCCGGAGGGCAACCAACAAAATCGGTATTGGATTGACTTTCATTCCGGCTTTTCATCTTGGATAGCTCAATTCTACTAATTCTCAACAGGTCTCCTAGGATTCGGTAATTCTTTCCTGTTAGGGCAGAAGCCGCAGGCCGTTCGGGACTTGGCAGATGGTAAGACTGTCATCATCTGTTGCGCCAGATCTGCTCGGGGAATTTCGTGGCAATAGGTCCTTAAATCTGATGGTGTCAGAGGCCCGGGCCTGGCCCATCCGATACCCCATACCAGCCCGTCCTTGGTGGAAAACCTTGCCCCTGCTTTGATCAGTTGGCGAAAGGCATGGTTTATCCGATTCATATTTCAGGACTGATCTGTCTGGAGGGTCGGGTTGATAATCAAAAGATACCTCGCTGTCCGATCGATCTTGTCGCTTTACATGCCCGCCATCCAGAAATCAACGTAGCCACCGGGTTTGCGGAAGATCCGATGACCACTTTGCCCAATGGGTTTTTCCCGCAACTTCGCTACAGGCAACCACAATTTCCGGTGACTAGTAGGTTGGGCAATTAAGTGGAACAATTCGTCTAGCTTATCTCTTTCATGTAAATCATAGTTCACTAACCTCATCGGCGCACGAGTTCTATCCATCTTCTTCCCTGCTCTGTGATTTTTAAAAAGCGTTTGTTTTTCATCATCGGCTGGGGAAAGACGGTAGGTGGTAGCCCAATCGGCATCCAATATTGGCGAATGACGTTGAAACGGTCCATGTTGCGCTTAGGTTTTTTAATCCGTCCCCGTAATATTCCAAAATTTTTCCGACCCCGCCTTAACGTCAATGTCAGGAGCACTCCAGAATAATTCCTTTGCACTTACCCATCCCCGGAAGTTTTCCTTGTCAATTTAACGCCATGACCTTTGGATTTTTAAAAACAAAATAGGGTTCGACCGCAATGGCAACGGCCACATTCCAATCCCCCTGTACGCAAGTGGCGAGCATCCCGAGAACCTGCGGCACAACTTATGGCTGTCCGTCCTACAACCGTTTTTTCCCGGTTTACGAAACGTTCCATAATGCACCGGGTGGCTAACGCCCGTTTCCTGGCGGCGTAACCAAAGCCAAAACGTTTCTGTTGCGGCCGACAAACAGGAACACATGTCTCGGTTCATTTTTAAAATTCGGTCTGCAGCAGGTTATGATCTACCATATTGAACGGCAACGCTCTGTTTTGGCTTTTTAGGCCCATTGCCTCCAGTTCCAATTGGACCAAGGTGCCCGTTGCCAATCCTGCAACAGGGCCTGATCTATTTTTTATGCCTATTGTCAGACCCAGGCGGTCATTTCCCCAATTAGCAAATGGGAAGTCGATAAGTTTTTTGGGCAACTCTTGGTATGAATTTTCATGATATTATTTGATTTTAATAGCCAGCTAGGGATGCAGGCCGCTGTTTATTTTTTTAGATTATATGGAGATGCCATCTTAAAGTTTTTAAGGGAACAAATTGCATGTAACTGAAAAAGTTGTGAACTAATCGCAATGTGTTTAAGATACGGATTTTTGGGTTGAAATGCCAGTCCCTGTCCCTAATTACTCCAAAGAATTAGGACTCACTCTCTAAATATTGAAATGAGTGCTTGGAATATTAATGAAAATCCAGCATAATGATCTGGGGAAAAATAATAGCGCCAAAAGAACTAGGCAATGGCAATGCGGCGAGCATAGAACGAAAGATCTAATGGTTTCCCACAATTGTTTCCTTTCCTTTGGATAATTGGCTTAGTCTGCTGGATTATTGCCCGGAAAATTTATTATCCCGATATTGTAGTTTTTTGGCTAGATTGTCCTTCAGGACTATCTCATAGAGTAAAGGTGAATCGAAATGGAATTGCCCCAAAGAAAGAATCATTGGAATTTTTTATGGCTAAGGTGAATTTAAAAATACACTCATTTAGCCTTTTTCGCGTATTTTCCGTAAAACGAAACGTGCCTGTGCATATAGTTGGTCGGCCGCAAGAGATTATAGACCCGAGTAGGCTTGTTTTTTACGAAGCCTATCCAGGAGACGGTCTTGGTTGGATTTTTCCGGCAAAAATGGGTCAGGCAGCTTGGGAAGGCCATCCATCATCGTTTGAAAAATTAACAAGGGAGGTTTCCCTTGCCCCTTTCTTAAGGTACTGTTTTAGGTGAAGGCCAATCGCTCGCCATGAGCATGACCTTTTGTGGCACCGGCCTTGCCCAAGTACCGCCAATTTTTCCCTCAAGCGTCAGAACTGGGTCAGCTCACCGAATACAGCGTTCCACACCGTAACTTTGCGCCTAAGGTTCTTCACCTGTTTCCCCTTTTCACTTTGGTGTCGGCCGTAGGCCCCTCAAATATTGTTCGTCATAGACCGTTCTGTGATTTTTTTTGCATTTTGAATTTGGCACAGTGCATTGGGATTTCATAGGGCAGACCTGCCAGTCTTCGGGGCTGTCCAGTATTCTTTTCAGTAACGACCTTACCATCAACGTTGGGTGGTAGAATCCTTTGAATAGGCAGGGGCCTGTTTCATTGCGGCAACTGTATTCGTCCTTTTTCCTTGTTGTAGCGGAAACCTTCTTTCTCAGGTTTTATAGTTTCCCGCAAACTAGGTTATCCATCCCGTTAAAACTTCCCCTGTTCGGAAGAAAATCGTAGTTGGAGCCATTGGAATAACCTGCGTCCGCCAGGTAGATCGTCATTATCAGCTCGTTTTTCCTTAAGCCGGTTCCTGGACCTTGCATGTGATGATTGGTAAGGTACTGGCTGTCCCTGCCGTCGGCAAAGTACGCCTGATATGGCTAAGATGACCCTGTCCCGCGGTAATCTCCCCGCCATACTAGCAATGGAAGTTCAGCTTTTCTGGCCTTGCCCGTTTTTACCGAGTATTAACGGGCAATCCGGATCCATGGGGTAAAAGTGCGTCCTTGTTTTGCCTTGAGCAGGCGTGCTTTTTTGTGGGATGCACCGGCCAGGAAACTACTGGATTTATTCCGGTAAATTTTGGTGGGTGTTTCTCACGCGTTTCAAGCTCGTGTGCATGGAGCTGAGCCCATGTGCGGGAGATACGGTCTCCCGCATGTTTTTTTCGGTGGTTTCCTGAATTTTCTTCCGACACTTTCTTCAAGTGGCTGTCCATTGGGGGTGGCCGGCAATTTTCGCACAACCGCTTTTCCATGCGATGCATTGCGCTTTATCGGGGGCGAATCCACTGATTGGGTGTGTCCCGGATCCATCCCGCTGTCGACACACAGCGAATACTTTGTTTTGAACACAATTTCTCGAAAAGTGGACTGCCGGGGTATACGTTTGCCGGTCGTCCTGCCTGATCCGTTGAATGCCACTGGAGATCCTCGTCCTAACTGTCAAAACCCAGAAAGTAGAGCACGTCCATCATCGCACTTACTGCAAATGTTTCCAGCCAGTTTCCGGTCGGAGGTAATGGTTCTCAATGGTTCCCGTGAGCAGCTTAGCTAAGAGAAAGACTCACGGGGCTCATCGAGGGGTTCGCCGGTCTTGCCTATAAAGAAGTTCTTTTGTTCCTTATAAAGAAAACTCAGGTCAAGCATCGTTGTCGCGGCAGCTCTTCTGTAATAAGGTTTCTCTCCTCTGGGAATCCGGGTGCCCGACAACTCGAGAACTGTGAGGAAGAGGTTTTCGGGTTATAAATTTCTTTCTGCTTGGCCCACATCCTGATATACAGTTACGGGATTGTTCCGCACGATTTTATCAAAAGCCAAAATTGATGTTTATTGTAAGTTTCTGCAACAAGCCACGAACCTTTTTTGGACCATCCCCTTTTTAATAACTTGTTTTCGTTTATTGGACCATTTTAACGGGACTATGAAAGATATTCTTCATCAACATTAACCTATTTATTTTAAAAATACTTCGACGACAAATAGTAACTATATTTTAGTTACTTTGCTTATTTTTGTTATCTTGCATATGTCAAGAGTCGAAAAGTAACTGCCGATCTGCTGAAGTCGCCGAATGACCTTACTTGGGATGAGTGGTTAAATACTGAACCATAAAGGCTACTAGAAAAATTGGAAGGGCAAAACGGGCGGTCTAGAATTAAAAATTCGGTCAACTCGAATAATGATATCGATCAATTACACAAGCCTCATGCCCGCAAACATTGGTGAATCAGTACATAATTCGGCAAGATTTTTGGAAAAGTTGGATTTTTTAATTATAATAAGTCATGAAAGATTATTTGGAATACAACAGGATATTTGGGAAGCGTAAATTACAAGTGCAGAAGACAAGGTTTTTTACGGAAAATTAGAAGAATAGCGACTCTGGTCATATTTTTGAAGGCCGATAATGCTCAAAGAATTGGAACCGGTTTTTAAAGGAAGCTGTTAATGATTACCTGGAAACTTGGTAAAGAGCTTGGCAAGGATCCAGAGAGAGAGCCTATAAAGCGAGTTTTTCAAAACGTTAGGGTGCCCAAAGTGCCATTCATCAAGAAGAATATCCATGTTTGGCCGTAAAGAGGGTTGAAATTGGACGAATTGTAATCGCTGCTCCTTGGATTATTTGATCAAAATGAGGATAAGGGTAAAAAGGCTGAAAAGTCCCTAAAAACCGAACCTTTTTTGGATAGATAATTTCAGAAGCATGTTGTAACCAATAAGTGCAGACTACTAACAACTGAAGAACAGCCAAGTTTTATTTTCGAACATTCTTCGCTTTTTACAGCGCTAAAGATGGCGTTCAAAATCCTGTCTCTGACCGAATATGCGTGACGACCAAAATACCCTGGTCCGTCGGTTTCGTAAAAATGGTATGGGCTTTGGTTAATTATATCTTTTTAGGAGCGGTGCATATTCACAAGCATTTCTACCAAGATCTGGTTTATCGCTAAAGATTGAAAACATTGCTCGAACCCGGCAATATAACCCGAGTCTGGTTTTCACCCCAACTCTCTAAAGTAATAATCTGCTTATATCATCAAGGTCATTGTCGCCTGGAGGATAGAGTATATCTATGCATTTCTGTTTCCCGTGGGTTTTGTCCGTTCGGGCGATCTAAATGCTGCTTTCATAATTTTCGTCCAACGGTTCTGAACCTTGAGGGCAACACCACTGCATAGCCTCCCGAATAGCTGGCTTTAGTAATTAAGAATTCCGCATAGAGCTCTCACCTCGTCCAAACGTATTAGATTGTCGCATATACTTCGCTGTCGTTGGCGAAACCTCCATTTTTAATGTTGCAATTTAATCCATTTTCTCTTGGGCTGCGGTAATTGGTCAATGATTTTCGAGCTGTAGCCATAATTCATCATTCTTATAAATCATATAATTTACGCTAATTTAGACACTTTATCACGCCATACTTTTTTTAAAAAGATTTGGCGATCAATAAACGAGAATTACTTTTTCCATTTTCGACCAGAGTTTGGGATGTCAAGGGATACTTTATCAAACACCTAATTAT
>Ga0163217_1105797_pt1 | contig 15341 bp, 11 predicted proteins | sample SynspAceP_FD_185933 | JGI IMG/M metagenome (GOLD analysis project Ga0163217, IMG submission 185933) | Saline lake microbial communities from Ace Lake in Antarctica - Synechococcus sp. Ace-P (PacBio error correction) | ecosystem: Environmental > Aquatic > Non-marine Saline and Alkaline > Saline ...
ATTAATCCGAGTTATTTGAGATACATTTACAATGTTGTAAAAATATTAATTTTTGTTACTGTTGACTAATTGGGGTTGTCACTAAGCCAGGCGCTTTACATTTCGTTGCACCTCTTATTCTCATTATTGGCATCATTGGTAATGGTCGCAGGATGCTCTTTTTTTGTTTGTAAATGATGAAACCATATGTATAAATTCGTAGGGAAATAATCTTGATTATACAACTATTTATATGAAATCACTATCTTTGTATAGGGAGATATGTTATGCATTATGAGTACAGATACCGTTATAACTGAGAATTTGGATCGTATTGTAGCCATCTTGGTAAAATTACAATCGAAACGGAAATTGTAAAGGCAACCAGGCATTAATTGGGCCGCGAAGAACCGATTCACACAGGGTTAGCCTTCGCGTACTATTTATCGTGAATACTACTGAGCAAACATTGGAGGCTTCTGAGTGTGCTCCCATTAATCAGTGAGGCTGGGTTATTGGGTTTCCATTATGGACAGTGTAATCGTTTTCGCCACGCATTATGGGTATGGGTTTGTACCCCGTGAAGAGGAAGCGGGACCACCTCTTGTGTTGCTGCTGAAAAACTTGATGCAAAAGTTTGAGTAGTACCCAAATCACTCTGGCAATTTATTTCGACCCATGATCAGTCCGATTGTTACGAGGGTAATTAGTCGGTTTTGAGAGGCAGGGAGAAAGCATTGATTTTCTGCATTGGAAATCACAAATGCCGGTAGACCCCCCTTCAACAAGCAATTGGTTCAAATGAAATATTTTACCCCAAATTGCCCTCTCGAAAGTGTCTTTTGAAAGTATTGCTGTAAAATTAACATTGGTTATCTTAAGTACCCACTCAATGCAGAGTGAGAATCCTTCTGAAAGACAATATAGAAGCTGTTGCCTATTTCAATCGAAAATAACTTTTGGTATGTATTGGGGGGTATTGCCCATTACAGAAATGATTACCGGCAATTTCAGAACGGTACAAATGTTTGGGTATTAAAAGAACTTCACTTTCCTTTAAGCCGCGTGAAACAACATGGTATTTGGACGACCATCTAAACTAAAAAAGGAGGTAATAGAAAAAAAGTTCAGGTTAAAATATTGGGTTTGATAATAAGTGTCCGCCAGGTATATCAATAGTAGTAAAAATACATTATGGGCATTTGCTTTCGGAGAAATATAAAGGGAGAGCAAGTGGAGATGACATTTATATGTCGCCTACCGATTTGGAACATGGCTTTTGACAAGCATGGTCTATCGTTATGTTGTGGGGATTATAGCCGAATATATTGGAGGCTTGAAAGTTATAAACTTAGGATAAAGTCGGATTCTGGATATATAGCTGATTGTCCAAGGCTTTAGTAATTATGATCACACGGGTCCCCTGAAATTTAAAATAGGATACTCTCGGTAACTGAATGTACTACTGTTATTAGGGTATAGATAATATTCAGTCATTTTTTTTGGGATTATTTTTATTCAGATTTCCTCCATCTGAGTAGGGGACCTACTTTGTGTGTGAGGATAGGGCTATTCATTTTCAGCAAATATCACACTTGGTTTATTGGCTGTAATATTGGTTGTTAATACTTCAGTAATTTCATTTAATGCAATTCGGTCAACGATTTCGTGATCCTGCCCTTCAAAAACATAGTCAGACGTTTATTTTATTTTCAGAAAACTTCCTTTTCTTACAAATTTCCTATTAGCTATATTTTCCGAAATTGCCACCTAGTGCTTCGCGTGGTTTTCAAGCAACTTCCAAACTTCGGTCAGAAGGCGATGACATATTGTAAAGTATATTAATCTTTGGACACTGACTATATTCGGTCAAGTGAACTTGATTTATTGAAATTGATTGAATGGTAATCGGAACACTTCTTGGGATATATTCCGTCATATAACTACCCTGACATAAATAGCTAGTTCGTGTGAACCACTTTTGTCTGTTTAATTATCTCTCCTGACTGGTGTGTTACCAATAAATAAGAAGTGGTGGATCTTCTGACCTTTTGCGCACTTTCAATAATAACGTACATCCTCCAGAAAACCTTAGGTGCAATCAAGGAAGAAATAAATTCCTATGCATAACATTTATTGACATTCCTTAATTAAACATTTTCCTGTACCAAGGCAGTTTTAAATATCACTCTACTTGATGCCTCAAGCGGATAAATATTGCTAATATGTGATGTCTTATGATTTACTAAAGGTTGCTTGGGCAGGGTCGGCATAGCCCACCGCCATTACTAAAACAACACTTTTTAACAACATATATTCCTAGAGAGTGTCAAAACGTTGGGAATGTTTCAAAATGTGCAAGGTGGAGGGATCGCTTATAGTATGGCCTATCCCATCAATGTCCCGATAGTGCTAATTCACTGACACAGCCTTCACCTGGCATTTTATTGGTTAGGTTTGGCTTTCCTCGATTAATGACTGGATGGATAATAATTCAGCGATCTTGTTATATGTTTAGCACAAACGATAAATTGGCGCATTTTCAATGCTAAAAAATCGTACATTTTTTGGTGTCTTGTAATAACCGACTCATCATTAAGTAGGTGGTAGGAGAGCTTACAATTGAAGTGAGAGTTAATGGCGTGTCGAGTTTCGATGTTGAATTATAAAGAAATAGGAAATTGTTCTCGCACAAACTGAGTTATGTTATCATATTAGAGGATTGATTTCAACAATCTGTTACCTATTAATAGAATCTTTGGCTCCATACCTAATCTCTCTGGTGTCGTTTCAAAAACACTTTAATATAGGGCTTTTCTTTCTCTATCGAGTTTCTTGTAATACAGGATTGCACCACGTCGATGTGTGCACTTTTTAACTTAGAAATAACCTGAGGCCGTTAAAACCAAATATCCAAATTTAATAAAATCAAGATAACCAAATTAGTCATCACTTTAAAACGCCCCTCAGGTGTGGTGTGTGTGCAAGTTTTGTCCTTTGGTGTTTTATAATTACCTACTAGGTTTAGGCGTTGATTTGCTTTATGGGATTTTAATATATTAATAAAATCTTAGCGGAGATGAATCGGGGCTAGGGATAAATGTACCAAAAAACTTTTGAATAGATAGTAGGACAAGCTCAAAACAATACTAAAAGGATAGTGAATATTTTAATAATCATGGGAGTGCTTAAGTAATTAGGTTTTTTACTGCACTGGTGAATATATTGGGAACGAGCACTAAAATTTTTATACAGATATTAATATAATCGCAGTTAAGCCTATTTGATTACACCAAACCACCATTTGGCACCCTATCAACTTGACCTGAATACCATCTTGGATCATTTCAAAACTTGCCCAAAAATAAGCCTACACAACTCGGAGCAGATATCTTAAATGGGTTTTGCAATCTGTTGAAAGCAAGCAATTCAATAGCACTTAGGCCCGAATCTATGGATAGTTTTCTTGCGGATTTAGTCTCTTCCTTTAAAAACAATTCTGTTTCGCGTAGCTCCAGGAGCAAGGCATTTACTTGTGAATAAATTCGCTCTGCCCAATTTTTTCTTATGGAGAATACACGGGTCATTTGTGCGGCCTATTTAACAGCTTGCCTTGGAGAGCAGAATTTTCACTAATGCATAGGTCTGGAACAAAATCACTTAATTATACACTGTACTATGATGAAAAAAAGTCTATATAATATATTCCATTGGTCGGCTAATTTCGCTGCAGCTTACACATCTTGTTAAGCCGGTGTATGGAAAATATCCTTAATTTACATTATATCAAATTGATCGCCGGCCCCGAATAAATTTTTCTTCTTGTGTATAAATATCATTTTAATTTTTTGTTTGAAATCATAAGATACAACTGGCACCGTCATCTATTGAAATTACAATTATGACCAGGTTAAACCATAAAGGTCTCAAATCGTTTAATTATCGAAACAATTTAAGACGTTAAAACCTCCTTCCCTTCCTCTAACCTAACAATCAGCTTTATATAGCCAAAGCTTGCCATCGGCGTTCTTATTAACTTATACCCTTCATCTAAAGACTTAACCAGTTTTGCCTTTGGGCCTTCAGCTTCACTGTTATGAGTGTTCTTATTGATCTATTACTTTGGCACCATTTTCGGCTAAAAGTAACGCGACCTTCTTTTCCAATACCTCTCGAAGCTTCCGGTTTACGAATAATGACTTAATTTTTTCTAATTTCAATAATGATAATCTTTTAAGGGAATTATTTTTTTATGGGCTTTTTAATTTGTAATAGGGATATATCAATGACTAAATATGAAAGGCAATAATTAACTAAACTATTCAGCGGTTCCCGGTCTTTGGTGGCAATGACGAAAATTAAGCCTAACCCCAGTGCGGTTATTCTATGTGTTAGTAGTAGAGGAGGAATGTTGGAAGTGCTAATTTTTCCCAAATGACTTTATTGTTGTTAATAGAAAAAATAGCTAGTATGATGGGGCATATATTCCCAATCTCTGAACTCTCTCCAAGTAACTATGTGGAAAAAAACCAAGGAAATCCCTATAAAAACACCACTCTTTTATTACTGACTTCTATTTAATCTTAAATGGTGGTTCCGTTCGGCGAGGCTAACCTCTCTAATTGTCATTTTCAAATTGGTTTTAAACCGGCAATACTTTTGGTGTTTTCCCATTAATATGGAAGGCAAAATAGGTCTTATAAATAGTGGGAACAATAATTCGTGTATTATTTGCATTCCGATTTTTTTTTATACTTATACAAATTAAATACATCCTATTACGGTATGCTATTTATTGGGCCAAAAGAGAAAGAATTAAAGCTTCCAATTGGTTTTTAAGTAGAACGAGAGTCGCTTAAATATATATTATTATGTGCATCGAAGGGGATCAAAGCTCGTATATATCACGGTTATAGTTGCCTTTCATACCAATACGCAGACGAATAAACCTATCAGGCACTTATTAGTGTAAACCCCGTGGTCTAACGGCCATGAGTGGAAAATATTATATGATGGATTCTTTTCATCTTGATCCTCTTTCATCAATGGTTGCTAAGTCCGATTTTGCCCACCACTTTTTCCATTACATTATTATATTCTTTAAAGCGGTTTATTGATAAGTGCAAGTTTCAAAAGTCGGCCCAAATTTCATTAATGGAAATTTATTCATTCTCGGGCAACCGTTTGTTGGCTTGTCATAAAACTGGAAAGGCATTTTGTACGCTCTAAAAAGTCGTTTCCCAGTATTTTTTTTAAGGCATTCTCCAGTTTTCATTAAGGGTGGAAAATCATACCTAAGCATCACTTCAATTGATTTATATCCCGTCCCATTCCTATTAATTGCATACTTGGGGGAATATCATGGGCAAAAACCCTTTTTTGACAATTTTTCTAGGGCATATATACCTCCATTGCCTTAACTCTTTTTTGTTTTTTTTATAAGGTGATGATAAAATGCCCAAAATTGTTAAGATTTGGTGGCATTCATTATTCACTCTATACGATGCCTGGTACTCGTTCTCTTTAAAAAACCATTTTCATAAAAAACCACAGTTGAAGGCTTTTTATCAATGATTATCCTTGCTGGTAAGTTCCAGGAGGACTTTAACTCTGTTGCATTTTACAAATTGTTAACAAAAAAAATACTAGTTAGAATGTTTTGATAGTAATTCTTTACTTCAGCAGGCCAACAGCGCAACTGCAAGCGTGTAAATTTTCGTTTAGAACCAGCCTAAAATTAGTTTTTATTAAATGGCTTTCACCATTTCTTTCCATTTGAAGTGTCACGGAACAATAGCGAATTGAACACTCACTCTATAAGTGCCCTGAAACTATAAGTTTAAAACACTTTACCTTTGAGGCGTAAGAGTTGTACATTATTACTTTAAGTTATAAGAAGGGCCATTAAAAAATTCTTGCTAAAGGAAATTATCACAAGGTTAAACTTTTCTGATAACTCTGGTCAAAGTAGCAAATTATCATAAATTATGGAGAATAGTAAAGTATTTCTTCAATTGCACTCAACTTCTTTTATTAGTTGCGGGAGTAAAGAAGATAATCCCAAATGGAAAATCTCACCCTTCCACAACAACCAGACATCAACATCTGCTTACATGAACCAAGAAGGTTTGTTACGCATTAAAACTGGATCAGGTTGGCTTCACACAGCCAATTTAGGAAAAGTGGAGATCGATTTCGTAGGTGCACCCTTATGATAAAATAGGTGATGTAATGAGATGCGTTGGATAAGAGTATGTCATTGTGTGCAAGTTTGTAGGAGCCAGCGATGCGCGGGATGATTATTTGTTGAGAGCGTACCAGAGGTGCAGGTGCGGTTTAGGGTATATTTAGTTATGGGAAGTACGATGGGGACACTGTACAATCAAAGTAAAAAATACATCGAGGTGTCTGGATAGGTGGGGATGGGTTGACAGACACTTTTGAATGCGAGAAACTTTTCTTTTGGATATGGTGGTATGCGGAAGTTGGGAGATTAAAGAAATGACTATATAGGATGGTAGTTCCGGACATTGTCTTGTAGCTTTCACCGGACCTCCCAATACGGCTTTTGTATATTTATTCATTTAAAATACTGATAGGAACGGTTAAAAGAGGATTGAGTGCGAGTCTTAAGAATGGAAATATTATTGCAAATGACTCTATCACGGGTCTATTGGGGATAAAATGATAATTGGACGGTGGAAAGGATTGACCTATGTCGCATCGTGTTCCAGCCTGGGTCCTGACGATGGGGGTAACAAACGTGGAGCCGATAGATACTCCTATTGTTTAAATAGGCGATAATCTGAAGCTATATTAATGCAGATAAGGTGACCATTAGTTCAACTCGAAGGGTGGTTCTTGGATCTGCGACCTTCGAAGATGGCTGGCACCAATTTGGGGTAGAAGTGAAATGCTTGGTGGGACCATGGATAATGAATGGTAATATAAAGAATTGCTGTTTAGGTTGCTAAATCTTCATGTCCGAGTGGAGGGGAAAGGCGACAAATTGGATTCTCCTCTTTGGATAACTCAATCATTAATCTCAAATGTGTATCAGTAAGCAACTGAAAACTGGACAGAGGAGGACATTGGAAATGTGGTTTTTGAAGAATGAGTTGGTTGAGGATATAAATCCGAACGGAAACTTTGGGGGCAAATTTTGGCCATGCCATGTGTGCGCCTGGGGATATTGGATGGCGTAATGGAGAATACGCCTCGATTTGGTAATAATCTGGCGCAAATCAACAAATAGAAGGTTTGGGGTTATGTTACTCCTTACCTAAATGCCGGATAAGACCATTAAATATCTTCGCAGGATCAATAATGGTGAGGGTGGGTTATTAAAATTTGAATTTAGAGCCGAAGGGAACGTTTTTCCCAGCTCTATTCCTTTGGCGGGCGATTTTAAAGGGAGATGGTTCTATTTGCTATATAATTTTTTGGGTGGGGAGCTGGGGAACAGGCACCTTTGTAACACTTCTGTTTTTTCGGTATTCAAATAAAGCAATTTCAAAACACCTAATTAGTGCCGCCCGACATATTTCTACTTCTAAAGCAAAACGATCAAAAAAGTATGACCACGGTGCCTATGGAAATAAGGAAGCCGTAATTATACGACTTGGTCCAGATCTAAAGGCTATCTTTATAGTGAGATAGTAATATGAAAAGATTGGTAAAGAAAGAATTTGGTGTCCAATAATCGCTCCATTTCTGTGTGAACAGGGTGTTTTTGAATATGGAAAGTTAACATGATTTTTGTTCAAATCGTTGTTCACAAATTTGTATGGTCATTATATTCAATAAATTCACCATTTTTTATTGCTGTAATAATATTTGCTTGTCGGACTCCGCGACACAAACGTCTATACCCCCTTTTTATAAAAATCGACCGTTCAAATGAAAGACGGGCGCTGAACAATAACTCAAAATTTTCAAAAAACGAAATCTAAAGTATTTATCAGCCCTTGATTAACTTACAAATTTTGTTAACCCCTCCGTAATGATGAATTCTAATTAAGTCTACTTTAGCATTACAGATACATTAATAATTTATAATTTGGCATTGAGGAGGGCGATAAGAACTTTTGACATGTTCTTAATATTCTCTTCTTATTATCCATTCGTAAAAATCCACTCAATTCCATTCTGCTTATATATCTAGGAGTTTAGTTCCTTATCCAATCAATTTGTATATGCCTAAGTTTTGTTCTCGCACTGCCGTTTCAAAAATCATCCCTGACATTATGCTCACTGTTTATCTTGAGTAGTGTCTATGGTGTATTGTTCTACCTGAGTTATTTTAACCACTCTCATTGGGTTCCGTGAATGAAATACTTTGTCTTAGCCATGAGGAACTTTTTATTACAAATATGATTAAATTTACACCAATAAACGCAAATCATTTGCAAACCAATGATTTATAATCATCGAAATTTTTAAAGGTGTAGGGAGTATAGATAATATTTTTGACGATTTAGGTATTTAATAATGATAAATACACTCACATCTTTAAGGTTACGATAACCTAATTAATCATATTCATTTTAAATTCAATAAAGAAGAAGTGTTCGCAATTCTAGGGCAAATTTTTATATTCACAATATAAAATCTGACCTATTAAAGGCAATACTCTCTGCATATACCTCCTCTTTCGGATATTGAGCATCACTTAATACTCATTTTTCTGGGAGCGATAACAGGTGATTATACAATGCTCGCTACACCATTGCGTTTCATTTATTGGCAAAAGAATTTTATCCAAAAAAGGAGTTGCCCGTGTTCTAATAAACGCCAGTGGGTCCGTATACGCGGTTTTTGCTGCTGCCTCAGGTGAAAGCTCGTTACTCAATGGCATCGATAAATCTCCAGTGGGTGGCCCATTTTTATCCACGATTGTTTAATACGGCTGTAAATAGGTAGCAAAAACCATGTAAGCTGTGCTATGGGATAACCAAAGGTATAAGCATAATTTTTAATTGCTATTCTTTCCTGCAGCTAAAATTTTCCTCAAAGGGTCGCTCTATTTAAAAATTTTCAGGCTACGTTTGTGGGCTGAGGCAAACTCTCTTACGCAACTTAAATGCAGGGCCTTTAACACTGTCCTTTAATGTTATGGGATTGGCAAACAAGTGCCTCCAAATGTCTTTTGTAATTCCATGGTTAAGATCAAACTCCCCTTTAAACTTCATCACAAGACCGGGGTCTCGACCTTCAACTTGTCCACATAAACATTCTCAAATAAGTAACAAAGGTTTTGTCTTCCACATACTACAGGCATTATACATTAGGTTTTTGTGCCCATGTAATGCTCCCCAATATGTCTCAATTGAACAGATCGCCCCTGCATTTAATAACACGGAGTTCCATCTTTTTTACATAGGGCTTCAGCTCGGAAAACATATTGCACACACGCCCGACCTTCTTCCAATTCAGGTTCGCCCATTTGTGACAAAATTACAAATCCCTTCCCAATGACCACATTGAAAGATGAGAATGGTCTCTTCACAGTTACCGGGGCCCACCCTCCACAGGCGTTTCCTTTATTACCATATTGTTTTTTTTTGCAAGGTAAGATGCTGAGATAATCCGGGAGTTGGTAGTTTACCAAGGCGTTATACGGAGTATAAAATAAACCATAAACTAATTTCGTTGAGAAGCACACCTCTTCGTTTTCTATTCCATTCGCCAAATATTGCCTACTATTTCCGCTGTCCTCTTGCAAATGAGAGATGGCACATTTTCTCTTGACGCGCTATATGTCGCCGGTTGTGCTGAATGTTATCGCAGGACATTATTGTGAATGCCTTTAAGTTGGCATCGACGGTTTTCCACTATTACGCTTTTTTAGTGTCGGCAGTTAAATACCTCATATACCCGTTTTTTTGGGTTAAATCTTGGATAATATATATACACATACTAGTTGGATATATCGAAGTGATGTATTCAAAAATCGAAATGGTCAGTTCATACTCTGTGAAAAGGATTAAATGATTATATACCTCCTTCGTGTAATGGTTGTAGTAGATAAAATTTATGGTAAAGTAGACGATAACAGAGCCACTTGCCGCTATGAAGCCTAGGGATTACTCCGACCCTTAGCAAGAAAAATCGGCCATATTGAACCATCCTTAAATACCTTGGTTCTATTTTTTCCCATCAGGGAATGGCGTTTAACTAAATAAGGGGTATAGAAGGCCCCATCCTGCTTTTTAAGAACGTACGGTTGATAGTGTTTTGCTATTTCGCCCTTTCCCGGCAAACCTAACTAACACAGATACCAGGGCCCCATTCAGGAGCAATGTAATTTATTTCCATAAAGTTCATAGGTTAAAAAAGGCCTGGAGTGGCGTAAACGGGCTGAGAAGCCAACCTTACACCAATATGGTAACCATTATCCTGATTATTTAGATTGCTTCCTTATCGTAATCCAAAATTGTAATTACGGTCTGGTATTTGAGTTAAATTCTTGGTTGGAGGTTGATATAATAAGTAGATATCCCATTATGTTTTAGGTTTTTTTGAACCGTGTGTTTTTAAAAAACCGCATGAAACGCGCCCAATAGCCACGTAAAAATTTCAAAAGTATGGGTGACAAATGAATAGCGTATTTTTGTATAATTAAATTCGTGCGTTGGACGGGCCGCCATTTCCACATAATATAGCACGTACATTCAGAACTACTCAAAAAGAAACAAATACAAGCTAGTGGGGTTAAAGATGGTAATTTAAGATGAAGGGCGAGATATAGAAAGATTTTTAAGAGAGATTCTGGAAAAATGGGAAAGTATCATTTTTATATGCTCCTTTTCCAATTTCTCCTTCTTTCTCTGTCGTGTTTGGAATTGTGTGCGAGTGTTCTTCAATTGATGCGAAGTTGTGTTTTCCAATGAGACGGTTTTTCGGCTTCCGGATATCACTTTCTTGCAACCATAGCGGGCAGCTTTAAGAAGGTTGTAAACTAAAAATAAGTGGTCCAAGTAGGGAAATAATAAAAAGAAGACATCAACGTTAAGGGCGTTCAACCCAAAATTCTCTCCGAACCAACCAATCCCAATGCCCATTGGAGGCGGACAGCCGGGGTGCTAAAAGTTAATAATGGCGATAGTAAGATACTCAATATCTAGTGTATATAATCGGGTTCATACGGGGAAAAGATTTGATGTTGCGTTCTGGCCTCTTGAACTACCAATTACGCGTATGTTAATACGGGAAGTGTTTGCGAACACAAAAGGGAGCTGCTATCCGCGTAAACTCAACGTCTTAACCAACCGACCACTATGGTGGTTTTCCTTTCGAGAGTGGTATGTAGATTAGCTTAGCGCTGCCATCCTCACTAGACCACGTAATAAAGGTTAATGTAATGTGGCGGGAGTCCAGAGGCCAGCCTATGCAATACGAACCCGCGACCGCAAACCCAAGGCATAGTCAGGCGACATCTCTCCAGACCTGCAAGTTCACACTATTGATTGTTCCTAAATGAGACAGCTGCTTCCTGCTCCTAATACCTGCGGGCGACGCATAGGGCTACATAATTGCCCAAACATCATTCCTGTACTAGTGGCCAGGAATAATACTCTCTCTTCTATTTTTGCGAAACGCAAAAGGGCACTAAAATCAATAACGAAAAAATTGGTAAATGGGTATTGAAGGCCGGCCCAAGGCAAAACCTATGTACTCGAATCACTCACCCATTATAACGCGCGCGGCCTTCCGTTTTACCTAATCTAAATTCCGTTCACAGATCGATTGAGGTTGCCCAATTCAAAAATAAATTCCCATCCCTGTTGGGTTAAAGGGTTTCTTTACCGGGTTCTTAGTTTTTTTAAGCCTAGGAAAAAACCCTCAATCAGGGATATATGCTGGTGCAAAAAAGTAACCATAGCCCCACTAGTGAATCAGTACACGAAATTAGCGCATGGAGCACAAATTCCTCGAAAACTTCAGCCAACTGCTAGTTAAATCCGTACAGAGTGCAATGGATAACTAACTACTATGCCAACACAAAATACAATTTAAATAAACCAAGAGATTGGTTGGGATTTAACCAAATTGGTTGTTGCAGAGGATATCAAAAGGCAAAAACGAACCGCGGGCGTGTTGGCCGGATTGGACCAGGGTTCGTGATCATGGCTGGCCGCGAATATGACTGAAAAAGATAATCACAATTCGCTGGCACTTGTAAAGCACTTAGGTTCCATGGAATCTCCAGCAATCTTATTATGAGATAAGATATAGGACCTCAAAGCTCGCTTCGTATCTCTGCAAATAGGGCTGATCAGTAATGACAGTCCAACTAAGAAACGGCCCAAAAAATATTTCCAAATAGAGTAAGTCATACCAATATTATGTCTCCTGTTTTGGGAGAGCCAAGTGCCAACAAATGTGGCCATCGGGTCCGATTACATAAATTCGGTCGCTGCCACATGCTCTGCAAGCATATAGTCCCCCGAAATGGGTCTCGAGATTCTATCGTAATTTAATGTTTGGACGAGCGCGGCATTGATTTGTTCATCTTCTAGGTTTCAAAATTGTTTAACACTCTTTGGTCCGTATTCCAATATTTTATGATTGGTCGTTGAGAAAATTTTTGGGTATTCTCTGAATCAGTGTTGCCCGGAAGAGTACAATTTCAGGGATTAATTATTTAACATATTTTGATAATAGATGCCTTATACATGTGAACCTAGGACATGCAATAATTTTAATCTATGTACATTCCGACCTTGTTTACATCTTTATGAGTTGAGAGAATATATTCCTCAGACAAATTTTGGAAACTTCAGAAATCGAGCCTGTAATAAAAATTAGGGATTTTTATCAAATTATGAGGAAAGGGTGGAAAATGGTATGTTTACTAACTCACTAATTTCGGTACGCCGTTATTTTTGTTCAATAGTATTTGGTACGGCAGAGTATTTAGGTCGAGTTTCCAGTTTCCGCTTTCTTCATAGTACCTCCGACCCGTTTTCTAACTATTAAGAACTCACAAAAGGTGATTGATAGTATTTCCTATTTTGTTTTTTGTCATTGAATAATGTTGTCTTACGGGCAGCATAACACATTCCACAGTGGTACTTTTCTTTAAAGCAATATTAAATATTTGAGGTTTTCCAAATCCCAAATCCGTTGTACTTTTGAATCCAAATATTTATTGGGCAAACCAGATCCCCTTTTGTTTCTCATCGTATAAAAAATCGAAATAACGCAACCATTTAATAATCCTTGTAATGGTTATCTTGACATCAAATTATGTGAAGATTGTTCAGTTAAAAGTACCTAAATAGTTTTCTAAAATCTTCTAAGTGATTTGAATAAGTTGAGTTTGGTCAAGGATTTAATTCGTTATGTATCCATATTTGGTCAAGAAATTTTCCTTTTGCGTGCGGGAGATATTGATAAGTACGTTTCCGTCCGAACTTTAAATGAAATTCCACTTCATTGGGGTGGTTTTTAGCCGTTTTAACTGTTTCAAATTTTATATAAAAATGAAGGTTTCTCATTTTCATTTGGGAGTGATTGGTGTGTTCCGGTTATTTTTGAGCCAAAACAGTTTTATCCCAAAAGGCCTTTTGGAGGGAATCATTGCTGTTTTAGATGGTGATGTCATACTTATGGCTTTAATTGGCAAAGGGTATTGAAGGCACAAAATTTTTTTATTTGTTGGAAGCTTTCAAAAAAGCAAAAACCCTAACCCTTCCATCATTCGGGGCGCAAAAAGGCAAATCCAATATCAATTCCTTCAACCCTTCTCTTATGCATATATGTCCACATGCATTTTCAAATATTTGCCTTTTGTCCATTTTTTCTGATAATCCTATGTATAACGATCTTGCGAGCACCGCCAAGTCCGTTTCGGAAGTTGACGGTTTGCAATTGGTTGTTTTCTATATATATGACGTTTTTTGCCAATTTCCACAAGATTTGGATATTTTTGTTTCCTATATTTTCTAGGCCATGTTGGGCGTCATTCTATTATACATTTCACAAAATAAATTTCGACATCTTCCTTCTGAAGTTGGTTTAAGGATTAACCTTTACCTCGGTTTCAAATAGTTTTATAATTTGACCCTCATCTTCGTCTTAAACTTTCCTATCAAAATTTGCCGGGCCCTGGATGAGTTTTTGTCTATAGACATCAAATTGCGGAACTCAAATTCCAAGCGGTCAATGTGCGCAAGACCGAATAATAATACATAAGGTATCGTTAATATTTATTATCTTAAAATTAGTTTCGTTACAAGTTGCTGTACTAAACACTTTTCTGACCCTTTTTTTACTTGCGATTTATTTTGAAAAGGATAAAAAAATTAAGGGGTTTTCAAGAACCTGATCGGTTAAGGACCCTCTTTGTATCCATTTTTGCCCTCAGTAACTCTAGACCGTATATTATTTATTGTACCTGGTCCTTCTCGGACCATCACAATTGCCAATTACACGGGTCCATAACCTTGTTTCTAAATAAAGGTACAAAACCTAAAAGCCAAAAGCATTTTTGCCTGCCCAGTACCAAGGAAACCAGGTAAACCTAAACCAACTTTGATTGTTATTCAGCCGGGCGTTCGGTGCGGTTTTTGTTTGTATTTTTTTGTGGCCTACAAACAAATGTTCTTAAATATTTTGGACGTAAACTCAAATATAGCGACAAATCAGTAGCATTAAGAAACCATGCAACAGATTACAGATATATGTTGTTAAATAGATTTTTATAAGAATGAGTTGTCAGTTTTTGTGATAATGTAACGCTGTTGTATTATCTCAGGGATAAAGAGGAATATGGAATAGGCCCCTTAATAGTTCGTAAATTTATGGGCCAAATATCCTTGTTTATGAAAGAGGGAAAAGAAGATGGAGTATCTTAAGAGGGGAATAAACAAGGCAGCCTCTTCCGGCCGACCAATAGAGGCGATTGGAACAGGTTTATGCAATGAAACCTTTGGGGTGATAACAAATCTGAATTTTATTCCAGGGGTAGGGTCGCATCAATCTGAAGATAGTAAATGCGCCATACTTAAAGCAGTTGTGTTGAAATCATTTTTATCCTCCTTTAAGACCATCCACTCTGTGGCCGCGGGTGGTGTAGAACCTTTTGGCTGAATGGCGATTTTAATGTAAGGCAGGGAATTGTGTGGGAGGAAGTTTACAGAAAAAAATATTTGCAGTAGATATAGTTAACAATTGTATCTAATAGGCACCGTGAAATAAAAAAGGGATAAAAATTCATGAAAGATCAATTTGGATAATTCATTGTTCTGGTATCGCAGTAGAGTGAACCTGCCTTTCTGGGGACTAGTGCTATTTTTAAAGACAGGTAAATTGCAGCATTTATCCAAATGTTAAAATAAACAAAGATAGTGGACAGT
>Ga0163217_1101748_pt1 | contig 15339 bp, 11 predicted proteins | sample SynspAceP_FD_185933 | JGI IMG/M metagenome (GOLD analysis project Ga0163217, IMG submission 185933) | Saline lake microbial communities from Ace Lake in Antarctica - Synechococcus sp. Ace-P (PacBio error correction) | ecosystem: Environmental > Aquatic > Non-marine Saline and Alkaline > Saline ...
AGGGACGCAAAGAGAAATAAGTGGGGTGTCCCAAATACAACACACTGGCCAAATTTTTTTTTTTTTCCCACTTGGTACGTGATGTGGGGGGTTTGGGGCGAAAATTTAATCCCCTGAGGGTTTGGGGGGGTTTTTTTCGCTTATCCCTTAAAAATGGTGTCCCCCCCTAGCCAGTATCCCGGTAAAAAAAAAAAAGCGCCATCGAACTATTTCCAGATTTCAAGAAGGTTTGCTTTGAAAAAGGCTTTAAAGGTTTTTTTGCCCGTTGGAGCGTCCCTTTTATACCGCTAACTACGCCAACAGGAATGTCGATGAAGAAGTTTTTCTCCTAGCGACTTTTAACTGAAGCGCTTTGAAAGCGGCAATGAAAGACGATTTCAATACGGCGTCGCTGTGTCTGTCTTTATTTGAATTGGTTCGCGAGCTTCACAAAGGGCCAAAACGGAAGACAAGTTACTAAGGCGTGCCGCCAATTGGCAGCGGGACTTTTCCGCTCTTTGGCTGGCGTGCTTTGGTTTTAATTGTATCCAAGAAGCCTGAAGTTCTTTCCCTACAAGAACAGTACGGTGTCAGAAGGGCTGGAATGAGCGGCAAATAACAAGGCTTTAAAATCGATTGAAGAGAACGCCAAAGTTTCGCAAGATAAAAACTTTGCCGTAAGTGATGAAATACGAGATGAAGTTGGCCCGGTCCAGGCATTGAGCTTCCTGGATATCGAGAAGGAACGACCTTGGACGCGAAGCTAGGCTGTTTGAAATGTAAAAAAAGGCGTGTATTTACATCGCCTTTTAATTATCTTGGTATTAATGGGCTAGTCTTTGGCTACTTTTTTACGGCTAAGCACATCACCAGGTGCTCCTCAGTACGCCAATTTTGCGGTTTGAGCCAAAGTAATAAGGCAAAGACCGTGGCGGCCGTGGCTTCCACAACGATTAAATCGACTTTCTTTTCTTCTGCAATACGGTGTAATTTTCGCTTCTTACGGCCTTGCGTGATACAGCTTTCTTGAACAGATATGGTCCAGTTTGCGCTTCTTAGAAACGAGAATGCGCTCTTTGGCGTTTCTTGTAATTGAGCTTGTAATGTCCTGTGATGTCAAGTGGGTACATCGCCCGCCATAGGCGTCATAAGCGATTCAATACGTGAAGTTAATGGTAAGTTCTGCCGGTTTGCCTTTACATAGAGCAACGGCTTTGTTTGCGACTTTGATGCTCTCATCGGTTAGGTCAACAGCAAGTAAATTCCTGTTATACAGCATAAGAAATACTCCAAAATGGCTCGTTTTGGTTTATTTTAGTTTCAAATAATTGAGAAACATTTAATAATGACGGCCTTTCATTGTTATTTTCATTACATATCTTTAATGGGGTCAGCGTTTATGGATTATGCCACCCAAAAGAGCGGCAAACGCAATGCTTTAACGTATGCATGGCCCGAATAGCTTGACTTACTGTTCAACTTACATCAATTGACCTTACCTGACAAGTGGTAAGTCATTGAAATAGAGTAAAAAACGATTGCATACTCTTTTTTCGTTTAAAAGCCGGTTACTTCCTTGCCTGAAATAAATGTGTTGGTATGCCTTTTGAAGTATGGAATATCATTCCTGATTGAAGATGGTGACCAGTGAATTAATTGGCCTTGTCTGCGAGAGTCTAGAGGTGGCGCTGAAAAATTATGTGCCTTGCTTATCGGATACAAAATCACGCCAGAGATGTTTCATTCTTATTGGGAATGAAGCAGGTGATGAGGTCGCTTTGAGAAAGTTGGCCACTTTGTTTTTTCATTGCAAGAGTTGAAGAATATTTCTGATGAAGGCATACAGGCAAGTGTTTTCTTAGGCGTTGTTTTCTCCTTGTTCTATGAGTTTTTTAGGGAATACTCTAGATTTTGATAAGTTCGCTTAATACTTCTTCTGATTGTCCGCTCCTCTGTCATGGCCGCAATTTTCGGAAGATAAGATTTCTTCATTCTATCGGTGCAAATGTTTTTAAAATTTTCTTTTCTGGCCGCTCTTATGTGACTGAATTTAATGTGTGACATATTAACGCCGTCAGTTTTTGTGCAACGCGTAAGTCCGCCACTTAAGAAGTTTTTATTTGCTTGAACCACTTTGGCGAATTTAGTTGAAAGTCCAGAGGTTGACCAAGCCGTTAAATCCTCATAGCAAGGCTTGGTGTGTGCGTTACTAATACGGCCTTTCGGCGGCAAAATATAAAAGCATTTTACCAGTTTGGTTAGCGTTCTTTGTAGTTGGTTTTTTTCTTGAAAGCTTAAAAGGGTCTGGCTCTGGGTTATACTCGGCAGGCTGTTAATTTTCGGCTCCTCTTCCGCGGTGGCAAATAACGTATTTCTATTTTTTCAGAGTCATCCTGAATTATTGCAAAGTTCCCGAAGTGTGGTCTAGATAGAAATCATAAAGCACATCCGTGGCTATCGTGTCTGTGTTTTATGTCTTTAGGCCGCGAATATGTTGTTTCAACACGATCAGCCTATTAGACAGTTGGTAATTGTTTTACGGCGTCGCTCAGTAATTTCTTTTTCTTTTGGTGCGCAACGTGATCCCAATGACAACAGACAAAAGTACAATGATGATCAAAAAAGCAATGGTTAAATTTGAAGGGTAGCCATTGATTGTCCTTAAGCAATGAAATCAGTATGTTAAATAAGAATACTAAGTCAGCAAGAATTTAATGGTGTGAAACAATACAGGGATCGCTTTTGTCATATAAAAGGTGTTTGCTTAAATATCAGCGCCCTCTATAAGAATTAAACTTTCGTGCCAACGTGGCCATTGCAGACCTAACTTTATTAAAAGGCTTAACACAGTTGCCAATGGAAAATCACTGGTTCATCGTGGAATCGCCTTGCTAAGGCAAACCATAACAAATATCTTGGCGATGAACTTTACTAGTCAAATCCGAGTGTAGGACACATTCGAGCTTGCCCTTCAGGTACAACTTTCCACCTCTACGCCTCAGGAAGCGAGCGAAACAAGCTGCTTTGGACGCGTAAAATGAAGTCCAGAAGAAAGCTCGAATACAGAAGTGCCCAAAGTCCTCCGAAACAGTAATTAACTAGAATGGGAGTCGGATCCAGAAAAAATAACTGGAAGGCTCACTATGAAAGTTGCCAGGCAAAGAAAAGTCCGTTGAGTGAACTGAAAGCAATTGCAAAAATGCTGACACCATCTATCACGCAAACCGATTGATAGAGAGGGGGAGGCAATTGCTTGGCATCTACGTGAGGCCAATTGGTGTGATGACAGTCGCTACAAAGCGAGGTGGTATTTAACGGAAAAAAATTTTAAAAACCCAAAAAAGCTATAAGGCTGCTTTTTGAAACACCATCTGAACTAGATTGGATCGAGTTAATGCGCAACAAGCACGTCGATTTAGACGCGGTTGTTGGTTCATGGTGTGCCTTTGCTTTGGGCGAAAGTGGAAGGGGTCTTCGCTGGCCGTGTTCAAGTCCGGTTGCTGTGCGCTTTAATTGTTTGAACGTGAAAAAGAAATACCGCTTTTATTCCTGAATGAGTTTTTGGGAGTTTGGAGCTTAACTTGCGCACGCAATCAAAAGAGTTATTAAGTTTGAAAGCGGCAAAAGGTATCAGAACAAAGAATACAGTCCAGTAAAATAAATATAGAAATCCGACGAAGCAAACCTTGCACGTCCAAATGGCGCAAAAAATACTTGTTAGCATCGTGAAAGATAAACCGACCCAATTTTTTCGTAGTAAAAGCCGTCTGCGCCATTTATTACTTCTATCTACGCTTCAGCAAGGCGGCTAGCACGCGTTTGGGTTATGGTGTTAAGAAAGACCATGATGTTGGCGCAGCGCTTTGTATGAAAGGCGGTTATATTACTTACTGCGTACCGATTCCGACAAACCTGAGTGTTGATGCTGTTGAGGCCTTACGAAGGTATATCTTCATCCACTACGGCGATAAGTATTGCCTGAAGAGCCTATTCTTTACAGTATGCAAAGAAGCGCTCAAGAAGCGCATGAAAGCCAATTCGAACTTCTGACGTTACGTGCGTGTGATTGATTTGCTTGGCATGGAAGAATGATTCGCAATCGTTTATACGATTTGATCCGAATCCATTCATGGCATGTCAAATGAACCGCCAGCGCCAATACACATCAACCAACATTACACGTAAGCAGTGGGAATACGAGTTAAAGCCAAAAGGACGATTTTGCGCTTTGATGGTTATACTCCGCGCTATGCAAACCGTGGTTTAAAAAAGGCGAAGAAACATTTTGCCCTGATGTTGCTAAGGGGGAGTTTTTATCCTCAACGAAACTGTTAGCTGAGCCAAGCATTTTACTAAAGCCCGTGCACGTTTCCAGTGAAGCAAGTTGGTAAAAGAGTTAGAAGAAACGTGTATTGTTCGTTCCGTCGCACGTACGCAATCTATCATTTTACATTCAAGATCGTGGTTATGTTGCGGTTGAAACGGTCGGTTTTTATGGCAGAAAAATGGGTGATTATTGTCAACCTGAAGCTTTGGTTTGATAGCTTTGGTTTCGTTTAATGAATTTTAGCTCACGGCCTTCAAAATGGAAGCAAGCCTGGAATGATATTGCTGAAGTCATAAATATTGGATTAAAACGCAAATGCGTTCTATAAAGACTTAGTGGTGTTTTTGCCAAAAGCCGAAAGCAACACGATGCGGGCATGATGCTAAATGAGCCGAACAACCAACGGACATTGAATGTCCGACATGTCTCGACCTTGCAAGATCGCAACAGCGAGTACTGGTGTAATTTATGTCATGTTCTGGATACGCATTACCGCCAAAAAGAGCGCTGTAAGGCCAACTATTTAACCTTATTCGTGGGGATGACGTTGTTGCGGGTTTTTGATGACGAAGAGGCGAATCTCCAGCTCTAATTAGAAGCACCGCTGGTACTATTTTGCGGTTCAGCGATGGACAGCCTACTTGATGGATGAGCATCGCAAGCTCATGTTTTGCGGTAATAACCCATCTGCTCAGGTTATGAATAGTAAGAGCAGGGCAACATCAAGATAAAAGGCTACGAATGGGCCTTTGCTGAATGTGAATAAATGCTCTTCGATATGCAGTTAAAACAGGGCGCCTTTGCTAGTACTTCGGATGTACCAAATGAAGAGTGTAAAATACACTAAATATTGAAGAGTGGGTGAGGCTGGCGCCACCAAAAAAATGGACCTGTTCCAAGCCGGATCTTGCTTGTCAAAAAGTTGAAGACATTAATATTTTTACGTGATGGTGGCGACAGGTTTGTTTTTGCGCGGTCAGTTTTCCCTCGTAAACGAGAAACGCGCGCGCCCCTTGTAAAAAGATTACTTCCCTATAATGGAAACAAATAAGATTCCCAATACCATTTTCTTTGGCAAAGCTCCTGGTGGCGGATGTGATCGGTCTCCCAACTGTTTATCGGCTATAGCGCGTAAAACTAAAAGAGCATATGTTGATGACAGAAGAGACGGCAAGCCAACTGGCTGGAAACCTACTTCGTTGGTTTCTAAATGGGTCAATCGAGGAAGGGTAAGAAGAAAGAAATGAGTAGTGTAGTTTTTGCTAAGCCTAACGAACCAAAAGATTAGATACGGGCAAGGCGCTTTATTAAACAAAGCCAAAACAGCGAAGGAAAAGTGGTTTGGGTGTACGGGTTGGAAAGCTCGGCATTTTTCAAGTTAAGAAAGTGCGCTGAATGGTTTATTGAAAAGAAGTTTCCTCTGGCCTATTCATTAATCTGGGTCGTTGGAATGTTCGCCTAAAATTATAGCTGAAGCGAAGACCGAAAGCAAATGATGGTGGCCCGTGTTTAAGTGAGCTGGGTGGCTTGCTTATCTCGCTCAGACTCTGGTGCCTCTCAGTTGCCATCAGGCTTACTTGGCTTTCAGCTAGAGTGTTGTGCTGCTTAGGTTATTGTTGAAGATGATAATGTCATCGGACCGTTGGAAGTGACGCGGCGCTCGGTTGGCTTTTTAACTTGGCTAATTTAGTTGAGTTAGTATTACGTTTTAGAGAAGAGTCATCAAGTATTTGAATATTGAAAAGGTCCTACCTAGAAATTGTTGAGCTGGATAACGCGATATTGGTGCTCAGAACCGGCATGAAGACGAAGAGGAAACAATGCCATTGGCAACCTTGCAGTATATCGGATGACACAACGAAACTCTTCTTCTTTACAAGATCGTTTATTTTAACTGGCCAAAAATGCATGTTTCATGCGGGTATTGATTTTGTTTATTCGAGGAAATACTTATTTTTGATGAATGAGTCCGATATCTTGTAAGACGAAGATTTACGACCGAAGATACTGCATTGAAACTTTAGAATAATAGTTAAAGGTTAAAAAAGGCGAAGCGATGGCTTTCGCCTTTTTGTTGAGCGCTAAATTCCTGGCGGATAACGCGACCGAAGACCTTCAATATACAAACCCTTCGCTTTCTAGTCCGACGATAATGTCATTGAAGCTTCATTTTCTGGAATGAGTCGAACAAATGCTGCCATTTTGGTTCAAATCGCTTTTAACCGTCACTGTCGTCGCCTATTCGAGCAAAGACGATTTGGCCATTTTGGAACGGTGGTGGTTTTAATGAAAACAGCTAAAAGATCGCCTTCCATAATGCCAATGTATTTTCCAATGCTTTGTTCCAGAAACAGAGGAGAAAATAGTCGGCTTTTGGAAGAAAACATCTTGCTGGTATGTTTGCGTGAGAGGGCAAATGTTTCTGAGCCAAAGAATCGGATAACCTGCAGCGACCTTTTCCTATAATAGGCAGTTTCCCCAAAGGTCTTCTGGTTTCGTCGTCGACCGCTTGATTAACTTAAGCGCAATCCACGCCGAGGCGCCCGAGAAGCATTTCAAATAGCCCCTTTTCTTACACAAGCTTTTAGATGTTTCTTCTCAGGCGGCATTGGGGGATTTAAACCCAAGTCGACGAGCTATTCAGCTCTGGTTGGCGAAAACCAGTTTCACCTAATAATTCCGCGGAGATGTTTCTAGTACGTCAAGATTGTCTTTTGGGTTAATTTAATCATAGTTTTATCTGGTTGTTTATACAGTAAACTGTTATTATATAACAGTATTCTTAACTAATCTCAATGATATAAAAATGCTTTTCAGATGAAACTAAAAAACATATACAACTTGCTTTACTCGAGCCTCTTTAGAGGCCGAAGTCCCATAAAACCAAGGCTGGCCAGCGGAAAATGAATAGGCCGCCATCGCAACAGAACTTTGGTAATATAAAACAAGGTAGTGAGGGTGAGTCGACTCGATGAAAAAACATGTCGCGGTCATTGAGGCAGGCAAACTGGCACGGTAAAACTTGTTTATGCTTGGCTGCAATCCTATTGGCGAAAGCTCGAGCCTCAATTAATCATATCTAACTGCACGGTGGCGCTAACACAGACAGATTCTTTCATAAGGAGTTGCCAGATCCTTACTTGAGCCATACTGAAGGTTGAGTTTAATACACACTGGCGAAAGGGGCGAGGGCGCTAGTTTTTGTGTCTGAATACCCTTGAAGGCTGTTTTAAGCTCAGAAAAACAGGCCATGGAAGACATGTTTTTCGCTGGTTTTTTGAGCAAGCACCTTTTAACCGGATGAATGTGAATACGCTTCTTTACCAAGAAATGGCACCGCCTTGGAAAAGTGAATGGGAATGGCGAATAAGATAATTGGGCAGGAATTATTCGCGAATCAAAGGATTGGCGTCGCTAACCAACCGATCATCAACAGTGTAGTACAATCGAAATTGTGCTAACTTTCTGCGTGTCCGTTTTTAAAGCGATGAGCCGAGATTTGAAGTAGCAGATGTATAGGCGAAACCATGAATTTTGGTGCTCAAGCCGACTTGTCTTCTGGTGGTGGTGCAAATACTGACACCAAAAAGAAAACTATTTTAATGTATTTTGAATGAGGGTCATCATCCTTCCAGATAAAGCGATAGGTCATTTTCGGCATGAATGCGTTTGCAGCAAAGTTTGCTTGGCTCGTCAGCTGAGAAAAATTGGTCAACTTGAAGCATTGAAGTTGACAGATGATGTCAGTCTTACTGGGCCAGATTGTTTGCTAAAATTCCGCAGGCAAATACAAAGTATTGTGAATTTCATCCAATACGCACAGCAGGGTCTAGCCCCCTTATATTCAATGGGTAGGCTTGGATCAAGAGAATAATCAGCATCGTTTTGAATTGGTCCTCGTTCCCCGGATGAACTTCGTCAGTTGGCGTAACAGCCCTGCAAACGTCTTTCAAAAGTTGTTTTTAAAAACATCGAAAGTATTCAAACGAATGGTTAAAAAGACCAAACAAAATGAAGGTATGGGTGTGACAGCCGGAAACGCAGAGACTTGGCAGCCTAATATGGGCGTCATTCTCCCGGGCGACTAGAGCAAAAGTGTGGCTTGTGGCGCTTTATATTCTAAGTCCGATGAATCAAAATTATCCGCTAATGCTCGTTGGCCTTAATTTTGTCTGGGCAGGAATGGACAGGATATTGAATTGGGTGGATCGCCTATCTTGCCGGCTAATACATTAACGGCAGCATTTATGGGATAAGTGTTTTTGGTGCGTTCGTAACGTCCAGCGACGTTAACGGCATTAAATCAATTTCATCGATTTAATATGCGTTCAGCCGTTGTACCTCAGAAAGTGAATATTTGCGGTGTTATAGATCCGTTTGAATTTTTCAAAATGGCTTGTTTTAGTGGTGCCTGATAATTGGAAGCATGAGCCTAATCGGTGTTTGAACAACATACCCGCTGAAATTTATTTGCTTATCTAGGAATGAACTGTGAATTAGCAAAAGGCAGTTTGGTGCTTTTTTCTTCTCGTCGTCAATGGAAGAGGTGGGCTAAGTCGCTGTCTTGCTGGACTCTACAGGAAAATACTACTAATTCAGGGGGAGGCAATCAAGCGCGTTATTTTAGAATTCGCATAGAGCGAGCATGATAGCGGGGAAGGGGAGTTTGTTTTGCTCGGGTTGGCGATTTCGCTGAGGTTGTGGATTTACCTGCGACTATTTAACGTGTGTGTATATCGCGAAAATTCCTTTTCCTGTTCCTATGAACCCTGTCGAAAGCAACAATTGGGCAGAGATGATTCAAAAACGTGGCGGTAAACCCTTAATGGAAATCCAACCATCCCTGATGCTTCTTTGCGCTGGTTCAAGCGACCGGGCGGCTACTAAGAAGCGAAAACGGACAGTGGGGGAAATTTCATATTTTTAGACAACGCTTGCGAAACAAACGTTAAAGGCAACATTAATCAAATAGCTTTACCGCCTTATCGATATTCGTACTAAGCACAACAAACCGTAAGCAGGACGGGTGATAAAACTTACCAATTAGGTACATCTCCTTGTAATGAATTAATTAACCTACTAAACAATAAGAAAGCCGTAAATAGATTCCAATATGGAAAACCAAATTCAAGAAGCACCATTAGAAACTAACGACCAAACCAAAACGTACCCGTCGCACAAATAAAGCGTCCTAAAAAACAATGATGAGACATCAAGCAGCGTGCAAGTTGGCAAATGAAAGCGACACTGTTGTAAATCAAACGCGGTATTTGGTCTATAGACGATTTTCAGGTTGATGTAGTCGAAGGGGCAAATTGCGCTTCCAGATTGGAACATCCAGACCGCGTGATTAAGTCTAACTATCGCTGAGAATGGGATTGAATACTGCCATGAAATACAGCAGAAACACTACCGATGACGTTTTGCAGGGCTACGACATTATTGTTCAGGCTCAAACTGGGACGGTAAAAACTGCGGGCTTTTTGATCGCGATGATTTTTACTTTGGGCTTGGATTTTTCTCGATTACCCGTTGAAGAGAACGCCCTACAATTTTTGCCCGCGGTTTAAATTAATCGCCCAAACTCGCAGATTAGCCATACAGATTGCCTGATGAGGCCGGTTAATTAACGTCTAACTGTCAACTTGGAAATTGTTTGTTATGGGGCGCTAGTGGGTGGCTTAAGGTTTATGAAAAACAGAAAATTGCGTTAGAACTGAAAAACGTTGATATATTGGTGCAACGCCAGGGCGTTTGTTGGATTTTGGCTCGTAGTCGAAGGTTCCGTTGGGTTAAGAGTGAATGTCTTGGCTAAGATGAGGCCTGACCGTAAATGTTGGGTCCTGGGCCTTTTATTCCGGATGTGAAAAGCATTTATTCGTAATGACGCCACAAAGAAGCTAGGCAGACAATGTTATTCAGTGCCCACTTTCCCGAAAAGACTCAAGCGCTAGCGCAACATGGACATATTTCCTAAAAGAATGTCCGTTGTGCCTAAGAGGCAACGAATCAAATATAATCAAGTGATCTATACGGTTCGAAGCGGATCAGAATGGCCAGTACTAAAGCAGCTAATTGAAAGAAGAATGGCGGCCAACGTAAACGATTATTTTTTGCCAATCGCCCGTGATGACACAACGTGGGACTTATATGAGCGTCTACTAAAGCGAATATTAATTGTGCTATTTTATCTGTGAAGTGGCGCAAAGAATAAGCGTGTCAAGACCTTGAAAACTTCAAAAAGAAGCATTTCAGTGCTTGTGCTAACTGATGTTGCTGCGCGAGGCATCCCCATGGTGGACAATGTGGAGTTATTTGTACTAATGCCTTGCCAGAAGATCCCTCGAAGATTACGTACATCGTATTGGAAACCGAACTGGCCGAGGTGGTGAAACGGTAGATCTGTGAGCCTTGCCCAGTGAAGATGATGCTTTCAATGATTCCAAAATCGAGAAAGTCGTTGGTGAGAGCATTCGCTGTGAAATAACATGGTTGATATGTCTCGATAAACATCGTTTACTTTTTAGGAGCAAGAATGAATTTAGAACACCATTTGCAAGTCTGGTGAGGTGTTTTTCCTCAAAAACGCTTATCCAGCCCACTTCTTGAGCAGAGATTGGTTGAAATTTAAACCAGTCGCTCGCTACCTTTTCCTATCTATTGATATTTAAATCCCCTGCAACTAAGCTCATATGTAAGCGGTGAAGAAAAATCATCGACTAGCGTAAGTAATGGTTCTACGCTGTCACCAATTTGCGGTTTTTCTCCATCAGCTTGGTGATGGTCGCGGGTGTGCTTCCTTAGGTGAGTACAAAGGGGGGATGGCTTTTTGTATGATTTACCATATGAAAGGTGCCCTGGCCCAACGCCTTACTCTCGTCGTGGTGATGGGCGCGCCTGTAACTGCGATCTTGCAAATTCGTGAATATTTAGCCAGTGAAGGTTCCCGAGGCGGCTCTGTGGTACCATCTTCACGAGCTCTAAGCGCTTTATGATAGCAAACAGGCCGTTTATCGAGAAACGCTGAAGGTGGGCGCTATGTTGCTTCGTGTGGCCGCAAGGTCCATATTCGTTTTGGCCCATTTCAGGAATACTTTTTTTTAAATCAGGGTAAACGAGCAGAGCTAGAACCAGCCTCGTCAATTATTGGTCTACGCACTATTCCCAGAATATTTAAACAACAGACTCGCCACTAAAAATATGTTGATAGAAGTGGTGAAGCGACTTGCTCGTATGATCGCGAAAACTGGCAGTCTATTGGTTTCAGCATGGTGTTATGAACACAGATAACTTTTCATTTAACCGTGAAAGCGATAGAATTAAATGGTCCGTAAATGGCTATGGAAGACTATGAGCCAGATTGGGTATCGCATTATCATTCTGATCAACGAAGGGCGATACGCTTTCCTCACGGCAGCCTAGGAGTCGGGGTTATGGAATCCAATTGGTTTTAATGCGGTGTTTTTCAAAACATTTAGAAAAAAAATCATTGATGCGCCATTTTACAAACGTTAGAGCCCGAGCTTCAGTCTCATTATGATCATCTGATGATGAAAAAGCTGGGGTTTGAGTGATGCTCAAGCATGTGCATGATTAAATTTGCCAATCGTCTCAACAATCTAAGCCCGCAAGAAAAATGGATTAACGCTGTGTTTTTTCGCTTGTTGAGTCAATATAAGTGCTCAATCGACTTTACTCTGTTGGCTTTGATGAAGTTGTCGACGTGAAAACGTTTGTCAAGTGCTTGAAAAATTAATAAAAAGCACGATTGAATGAAGGGTTGGAATGGCCTCAGGTAAGTTGTGTCTATGTACAGGTGAACCCCAAGTTTATCTAAGAATTATTTAGCTCATGATGCAATTCTTTCTGCTGAACGAGGTGATTTATTTACCGTTTCGACGGTGTTGATGTACTTAATCAACCTTTTGATGAGCACCCAGAATCAGATATTCTTGCTCAAGAGCCTGATGGGCCAGATCGTTTAGAAGTCAGTTGTTTCGTCCTTAATATTTTTTAGGCGACCATTTACAAAGAGAAAGTAGTCAGTATGACGCATTCTGTATGTGTACTAGGTGGCGTAGTTTTGGTACAGCAATTGGCGACATTAGGCCAAAAAATGGGCAATTCAAGTTAGCCAGTGGATGCGTAATGAAGGAGCAGGTTGAAGAGATTAAATTTGACCGGGCTTAATGTCCGTTATTTAACCAAAATGCTCCTTTACATCGTGAGTTACCTGGCGACCAGTAATCTAGAGCCAAGCGATACGTGACAGCGATACGGTTTTTTTGTCTTCTATCCCTTCGAAATCCTTGAGCAGGGTTTACAGCGCATTGAATCTTTGTTAACAAGCCGATAAAATATTAAATTAGTACGACAAAGGTTTTTAATCCAAATCGAATTTGAAACTTATGAGTGAATGTTTTGCGTCGAAAACCCTATCACGCAAAGAATTGGGTGTGTTCGACGTGGCCCTAATTTAGCCAAAGAGATTGCGGCTGGGCAAATGAGGTCTGTCGTTGCAAAGCTCGGAATGGATCAAGTTCGCCAACGGTAATAGAGTTACTGAATCTTCCAACCTTTCGTGTTTATGGAAAGTAAAGACAAGTATAGGGGGTTTGAGTAGCAAGGGGGGCTTTAAAGAACATTTAGCTATTGTGTGCGGCCTTGCGAAAGCGCTTAATGTTGTGAAACACCATGGTCATGATTATGAACACGCAGTTCTGGCTGATGAGTCGTTTTGCCGTTCACTTTGGGGCAAATCCGATGGCATTCCTTGGATTGGCGGGGATGGTGACTTGAATTGCAACGTGGCACGTTCCTCCTTTGACGTAATTATCGATTGTTTTGCTATTGTTCTGGCCAGTGACCTGAACGAAGCCGTGGTGGTATTGGAGAGTCGCCGAAAGGGTGTTAATACATTAAAAAGGTAGTGGATTGAAGCTTCAGAAAGCCAATGGCTTATAATATGCCGCTGGCTAAAGGCTTATCCAAACTATTGTTTGACAATGCAAAACTGAGTCGTTGGATCCGGTTCAATGAATGACCGTGAGCAAAAATGGGATGTCGAATTTGCCGACAAATGAGGAGAATATCAATTCTAAACCAGGTTATGCCGAAATCAAGGTTTTTGGTTTCGTGTGATTTTAAATGTTTGTTGTATTGGGTGGTGTTGAATATTGCGTCACAGTGGTTTTTTGGGATTTTGCTTGTTTTGGTAACGTCCTCGTGAAATTGGATCAAAGCACGAGCCCGTTTATGCTGTCCCTTCTTGGTTGAAAAGTGTAACCTCTTTTATAAGCAAATTTTCGTTTTAATCTTTTGAAAACAGAAGAAAAGCCTTTCTTTTCCAGCCGTGGCCTCCAGGTGAGCTCGATGAAGAAGCTTAAGCGCCTTTCTATATACGCCATGGTAATGCTGAACCATAATGGCTTTAACCAAAAGAGAAGCTTCGGTGAGTTACGCCGTTTGGGGGTTGCAGAGGTGAAAAACCCACTGCTCGAGCGTTTGCCTTCTAAAGCGGAGTTTTTTTGATGCTTGTGTTTGGTAGCCCTTATGTAACAGAGCTTCAGCAAACCGGCTAAAATCTTTTTAGCCGATCTTGAATTATCTTGTTGATATCAAAGTGTCAATTGATTAGCCTAATGGAAAAGAATGGAAGTTTCTGGCTTGGGCTGTAATGAACAACCATACGAGTCTATTTTGCTTGTTACTCATCAGAGCCTTTTGCTGCATCAGTTTGTTTGATTTTTTTGGTTGATGAGCCTTTGCCCTATGATTTTGCTATGACAACAAACGACATTGGCCCTCGGTAATGAAGGGTGAATTTTTTTGCTGGTGCTAGCTGTCAGTTTTCGTTGGTGTATCGCCATCATAAGCCGTTAGTTAAATTTATTATATTGGTGTAAGACGTATATCATATGGGAAATACATTGTTTTACAACTTGCCCGCATACCGAAATAGCCGGATGCAATGGTTGCCTAAAAAAACATCGGCTTGAAAGTGCTCTCTTTCATGGGTGGCTTGATAAATGCCGCCAGTTTTTCAAATTTATCGCCTCATTTATCTGATTTTTCACAGTTTGCCTCTTGGATCTTGCTGGCCATGGCAATCTGGCATCGTGCAGCTTGGTAGCTTTAATCATTTAATGGGATATTTTAGATGTGGTAATCCATTATAAAATCAGCCAAAACCAAAGTGTTTGGCTGATTGGTCATAGTATGCGGTGGCGCTGTCGCTATGCTGGCGGCGCTAATTGCGCCTGATAAGGTTCGAGGTTTGATTGTGTTAGACAACATGGACCAATTGAGCGCTAAAAGCGGAAAGGTCCGTGTGTTTGCCCCTTCACGTCTATTATAAAATGTCTAAATTTATCGTTGGATAGAAGTACTAGCTATCCATCAGAAGAGGCCTATGGTGCTTGCTGAATGGCTGGTTTTACAGCGTGCCAAGTCTGCGTCGAAGTTTCCTTGTTGATTCGAGGTGCGAAGAAAGTGCTGATGTATTTGGCGGTGGCGCCATGATGGGAAGTTAAACTTTCCATGCACATATCGCATGATGAGAAGGGTTTGTGCTTTTATACAACAAATTAATGTCCGACTAGCTTTAGTGCTAAAGATGGTATTTACAAAGATGACCATCAGTTAAGTTGGGCGCGTTCAGCTCAATTTTCCAATGGGTGAAATTTAAAATGGCTTGAAGGTAATCATCACCTTCATCTTGAGCTGAGAGCTGCTTTGCTGTTTTGCGACGGAAATCGCGGCTTTATTGATCAAAAATTAAACCGGGTTAATCCACCTCTAAATTGGGGTGATAGGCAAGGTTGGTATGGTTTTAAGTTTTCGTGAAATGTTATGCTGTTGGTTTTTTTTAGTGGTTTTTCTTTTGCTGGAATTTTAGGGATTGAAGCTTATCGTGATTCGCAGTTGTCAAAAGTTAACTCACGTCCTGGTCAGGTTGGTCGAAAATCCTTTGATAAAATAGTCGTTGCTGTAGCGGTTGGAAGCCTGAATCAAGTGAATTAGGCTGAACGTGA
>Ga0163217_1065382_pt1 | contig 15336 bp, 11 predicted proteins | sample SynspAceP_FD_185933 | JGI IMG/M metagenome (GOLD analysis project Ga0163217, IMG submission 185933) | Saline lake microbial communities from Ace Lake in Antarctica - Synechococcus sp. Ace-P (PacBio error correction) | ecosystem: Environmental > Aquatic > Non-marine Saline and Alkaline > Saline ...
CCAGTCAGAGAAGGAATGGGGGTGGCCGCAGTTGAATGTTTTTAAAAGTTCCCGCGAACCAAACCCGTCATGCGTTGGAAGGAAATGTTTTTTTGAATATCGGGGCAATGTAAGGTCCCCTTGGCGATACTCTGACCCTCACTACTGTCATTGTTTTCCTGAATTTTCCTGACGCAATTTTGTGCAAGCGGAAACGAAACCTCAGACAAATGTTATCTATTTTGATAATATCCAACCTTTAAGGTGCTCAATAAATTTGATGCGATGGCCTTAATTAACGGTCGCCACATATTTTTTGAATTGAGCCTATTGAACCTATTAAAAACCCACTTTAAACATGCGGTTTTTTTGGTTTTCAGTCAGTGGGCAAATTTAACACTTTATATCAACTACTCTATGTAAGATTAAAAATTAATCCGTTCTCGAAACCCCTCCTGCCAAAAGTTGGTGCTTGGTTTCCTTAAACTAAATCATGTTGTTTATTTCACTACAAATAAAAATCACTGTTTTTAACATATGGTTACGGAGGATTTTGACGAATTTCGACTATTAAGCGTTACCAAAAGCAACACTTACACTAAATATTCTCACTAGATGCAACAAAATTAACCCTATGAAATAATAAATTAAATAAAACGCAACGTATCTGAATATAAGGATTATTAGTACATCTTAGATCCTCAAATAAATTTATGTAATTGGAGATTATAATATGAAATACAAACGGAATAATATTCTTACTAGGCAAAGCATAGCCTTCACGCTCGCCTGACTCACAGCGCATTCGCAAAATGAGGTTTGGTTACAACCTAGATACTGAAAGCCGAGGCATGCTTTCAACACTGAAGCACAATCTCTAAAGTACTTTTGAACTGTACTCACTCGATATTAATGGTATGTCTATAGTATTGAGATTTCAGTTGCTAATTTAGAAGAGTTAATTGAAGCAACACATATCTAATGTAACACCAATACCCCTATTTGCCTCAAGGACAGGGCTCCCTCTTTTACTCCTTATCATTTTCTCTGTTCGATACAAAATCTTAGTCAATAACTTCTTTATCCGAAAACTCACTATTATCGACGGTGTATAAGTTAAGCCATATGAAGTCAACTTAATTATAACTGAGACTGCCATTGAAATCATGTTTATCGCTAGAAATTTTAGCCTATTGCTTTATTCTGGAATATATTGCTTTATTTCTTCAGACCGTTTTACCGGCTTTTGTTCTTTACTTTTTAAGTAGACAGTTTCTCGTCATTTCCACTGCCTAAACTTTTCCACCCCGACAACTGAACAACCCGATAGCAAGTTATAAAAAATGCGTAGGGCTGCCAATACATGCCTCAGCAATCAAGTGATTGCGATAGCAGCCAAACGTGTCTCTTTGTCGACAAACAGCGAGCTTATTGACACTCAAGTGACATAACAAACAGATTGCTGAATCGGCGTTTCAAGCCTTGAAACCAAATCAATCTATTATCATCTACCCAGCTAGCATTAGCTAATATGCTGCGTCCTATAGCGACTATATCAGTGCAATTGCTCGGAAAAGTTCATCCCAGCACATATTCTACAATCTCCAAATAAACGATAACGAATTCTTCTACTTAGTTTTTGCGGAGAATCAACGACATGCGATATGTAGAAACTTATAATCACTTGCTGCCGACTAAATGTTAGCGTTAAATCCACTATTGAAGCCGCGAGCGGGTGACAGGCGAGATTTGCGGTTGTCGCGATGAGGTCAGAAAACTTAGCCAAAAAAACGACTGGGGAAGCAACCCTAAGGTATCATCGGCTGAAACAATAACCAATGGCAGTAACGCCTTCCGTCATGAGCAATGACAAGTAAACCGGCTGCTGCAAATCAAATGTCCGATAATTAATGGCAGCAAGCAGAACGTTTTTTTCTAAGTCAGCAACAAGAACGCAATTCAGCTAAAGAATCCAATGAACCTGTCTGCTGTGACGAAACTAAGAAGTAAAGTGTATTCCACACATCCCAAGTCTTTTCTGCAACAGATTCGTAAAACAAATTACTGATGTCCTGAAAAAGTACAGCTCGACCTATGCCACCAAACAGAAAGGCATTTTCCGCTCTTAATTACTTGAATTAGATAATGAAACGCAATAGTACAAAAATGCCATTAATAGGCTCTTACATAGGTGCTTTAATTTAAGAATGTAATTCAAACGAGGTATAAATGAAAGATTTGTGATACAACTACCACCCAGTGCAAATACAACCCAATAAGCATGTAATAGGTTTGATAAATTTACCGACAATGTTACCTGAATACAAGAACCCATACCAGCAAAATGATTATAATTTACGCTGGTGCAGTGACAGATGTTATTTTCCCCCACAATAAACAATGTTTCGAACTCTCTCTTAATTAACCGAACAGATTACTGGTAAATAGAAAAACTGTTTTTTGATGACTACACAGGTCAAATGTGCAACAACAACGAGTTTGTTCTGTTGAGACCTATAGACGCGATACAGTGAGGTAAGCATGAATTTATTCCCTCCCATTTATGTCAGGTAAACACTGGGGTGTTTCAGAATAGGTTACAAAGCATCTAGTTGAATGCTGGAGTACATTGGCTTGATAAGTTTCAGAGCCCTTTTTTGTTTTGCGAATATGAATCAATATTCGCAGTACAGGAGGTTAGAAAACTAAACCTAATTGGTAAAACAGTCCGCGAGTCGTTGACAATAGATGAAATCCTTCTAGTAGAAACCCGAGTCAAGATCCTGTTTTTTTTAACTCCTACAATACCACTCACCCGGCTCTAAAATTAACTGTCAACAAATAAGGTCGGTCAATGAGTAAATGATACTGAAATAAAGAGTTTAACGGGTGTATCCTTTTGCTATTTTTGGTTACTCTGCTTGCACTCCTCTCTTATCATTAATTCTGGTGTATGTTATTTTTTCAGCAATTAAATGTTTAGTAAGCAATTGACAATCGACATTAATCAAATACTGCATAACACAATTCCTGATTACTGCAAAAAAGAATCATGTTCGTGACGTAACAAGTGTACTCCAAAATCTTGAAGCCTTTACCGAGCTTGTATGGAGCAATTTGAAATCTCAATTTAAACATGGCAAGACTTTCGATAAGATAGTTGGCACTGAGCAGAGGATTTTTTTTGGAGCGCCATAGCATTGGAAATGGGCCGTTGTCCATTATGAAAACCGGGACAGCTGCCATAGCAGTTATTCTGAAACTTATGAACTAGAATAGGCACCGACACGTAGAAATGCCATACAGATGCAATTTACGGTGAAAGAGTTGCTGATGATTGAGATCTTTAGCCACAGGTGTAACTATGGTAAAGCCACTGCTAAGTGTTAATCCGTCGTTAGGCGTATTACCGAGCATGCTGGTTTTGTTATAGTCACTGCTTCATTGGTGTTGACAAAAATTTAAAAGAACACGGTGTAAACCATTATTAATTGAGTTTGACGGTGAGTAATAACGATAATGAGCTAATCAAGATTAGCAGGAATGGCGACCTTACAAAAAATTCGCTGAGCTAGTGGGTCAAGAGCACCGTTTCATGCTCTTTCCAATGCCACTGATAACGACAAATTGCATCATGCATCGTTTAACAGCACAAGCGGTCGTAAAAACAACCAAGCTCGAAATTTCAAAAACTTGAACGTGAAACGGCCAAAGCGCCATCCTTGTGGTATGTGATCTGCAGAGATATCGACGAAGGTCGTTTGTTGTTGGCTAGAATTGATCTGCGTCCAGAACAAAATCGAGGACACTCGCGAGCTACTTGATAATGTTCATATAAGCTACTCTGGGCGTTTAAGGTATTTGATAGATGAAGTTCACATGCTTTCAAAACATAGCTCAACGTACTGTTGAAAAAACACTTTGAAGAAGCCCGCCGCCCTCCGTAAATTCCTATAGCGACAACCGATCCCTCAAAAGCTACCGTTACTATATACTAGTTTTGCAGTTTAGTCCAAAAGCATTTGGTCGCGAGAACAAATTCAAAAACACCTTGAGATATCTAACGCAAGAACCTCCCAATCTGATCTGTCGCTTTATCCATTTCCAAGCCGCGCAAGGTAGTAAATGCGCGACGCATTTGAGCTTAGCTGATCAAGCGATTGCCAGTGAATAACCAAATTAAACGTCCCAGATAGTTACGTAACGGACATGTTGGTTTTTAGCACAAAAACCAAGTGTTACGTTAGTCAAAGCTGTTAATTGAAAAGACAGTCAGGAACATCTAATTCGCCACCCAAACGACATTTCCCAACACCACAAAACCTAAGCAGTTAGAGATTGTGGCAATGCACCAATTATCGCAAAGTGTTAATCAGAAATATGAAGTTTCTGCACTCAAGTGTCGTAACCAATAGTGCCTGATAGTTGTAAAATTGAAGCGTAAGCGCACGAGCGTTTATCAATATCCAAGTCGTAAATCAAACAAGCAATATTCAAACTACTGTTCCAGTTGATTTTGCAAAGGTAAAAGAATTTAACCCTTGCTCCGATCATTTACAGGCCTGCAAACGACCATATTCGGACGCGTTAACTGCGAATGCTGCATTAGGTCCTCTCGCCACCAGAAGATTCGAGATTCGATTTAGAAAGTGCAAAACAATACAGCTATAGAAAAAAAAACACTGACTAGCGTGCAAACCTATTGTTATCCCGGCAGACCCCCCCAAGCATCGCCGAAATTTGTCCTCGCAAACATTGACACCTGAACTTGCAAAAAATACGTCTATAGTTGAACAAGAATATTTCAATATTCTTTTTGTGGATGAAGATAACTGACAATCAATGTTATGAGTTTTGATAACCAAGATGAAGCGCAAAGCACAGCGTGACCAGCCGTCAGTTTGCCTGACCATAGAAGTAACAAAGATTCAACACTGCATACTATAGACGTAACAACCATTAGCGCTCGAAAATTACAAAACCACCAAGGACAATCTAACCACGACCCTCTCTGACATACTTGCAATGCATAATTACTTGAAAGAGAAGCCAGAAGAAGAAACCAATATCGAGAAAGTGAAAGCACAACACCCTTCTTATCGATTATCCGTTATGAAACAAGAAAATTCAATATCCGATCATCACGAATGGTGGGTTTACTGAGTCGACAACCAACAAAATATGCGGATGTCAACGAGGGTAAGATAGTTCCGAACCATACTTGAAGCAGACTCACACACCCACAAAAAAAAGTAGATGCGGATGATGAAGAGATATAATTTTGCACTACAGAAAATGAAGAGCTCCTTGAAAAAAAACAGTCACTGAGTTGCCGGCCAGCGTCCTCAAACCGCTGGATTTGGGAAGCATTCAAACACAAATACATTTTTAAACCTTGAAGAGCCTATTGAAGTAATCTGAGTTTTAACCAACCTGCCAGACATTGTGATCCCGCAAGATACACATCACTGAGCAAGCATCAAAGTATAACAATCAAATTTTTCGTAATTTCCACAACAGCAATACACCTCGAAATACTGACCCGAAAAGCTATTCTAGACACGCAGATGAAATAGCCGCGATGTTGGTCATGCTGACTGAACCTTAGCAATGTTGAGGTAACAACACCCACAAATTGCACCTACTTCGAAAACCGGTGGACAAGCTTTAAAGCCAAACAAATCAATAAATGGAGTGATCTATTGAAGACTCGTGTTGGTGGTTTTAATAACAACTTTGCTAACAATCTAAATTTAGTGCAACACGTGAACATTTCATTATCGAATAGGATGAAACGTAACAACCATCTCAGACGAGGGACAACACCGAACTACTATTAAAGAGGCGTAAGTCGTTTATAAGTCAAAAACCAGTGCCTTTGAATGTTTACAATATGGTGAGGTCGACGAAACATCCCCACAACCACACAACTTCTCATACATACACACAGCAACAGATATGTTAATAACGACACAAAACCTCACACGTCGACCAAACAAAAAATGATTTCATTCAAGACATTGATAAAAGCTATGAGGTGCGAGTTATCGAAGGTTCTATAAAAAACCAAGGAACGGTTTCACCCTATAATAATACAATAGTTAAAGAGTAATTAGTCGTTCTGCACAACCTCAAACAACTCACATCACGCACAACCATCACATTCTGTTTAGAACCCTGTTTGGGTTTTTTGTTGTGGCGTTGGTCGGCCTGTTTGACTCTTTTTATAAGCTTAGCCGGACCGTCCCCCATAATTTTCGACTCCATCACAAAAAATTGTTATTCAGACATTATCACTTGACTAGCTCCACTGAACCAACGTGAGCTCTTCTAAGTCGCAAGGTTCATTACTGTGCTGGTCATTCTTATCGCTCGCAGCTTTAGCAGGGCTTGGTTCGATCGAGTAGTATATGGGTAATAGCATAGAAAGAAACAAGCCCAGCAAATATGCAGAGAAAAATTGATGAATACACGGCACACTAAGATGAACTTGTACGACGTAGATAGTAAACGTGGTCATAGTCAGCTGCTATGGTCCTAAGTCATAAGTATGAATATAAGTCTTGTAATCGCAACTGCGAGAGAGAATAGCATATGGTACGCTTTCGCTAAAATGGGAACGAATCGATAAAGAAATGGGGATAAATCGACATTCAAAAAAAGCTTTTATCATTCCTTAAATCGAAACTATAGTGGTCTAGGCGCTAATGACCATCCACGCATATCCGTGTGCGTGTGCAGAAGATTACAAAGGCTCATGAAATAAAACCTGAATATTCGTGATACGGTGCATAGAAATTTTACTACAGCCAAGCTTGTAATTAGCGATCGCCTAAGTCTTTAACGATTACCTTATATTCCACCAAGACAGGAAACTGAAAGTAAAAATGTTCTGAAACATAATGATGAGCTATTTTTCTAATCTTGCACTAATCTACCGCTCAGTGTGTAGTACGTAAGTTTCGAATGTGTTCCCCGTCAGTGCGAGCGAGCGAGAAATAGTAGTGAACTCTTCAGTTGTAAAAAACTTACTATAACAATAATGAAATGTATCACACTGTAGTTGCAGAGAGATTGACATATGAGTAAGCAAAATGTCTGATACTAATGTCACTACTACTCCTCGATTATCTAACACTCGTAACAGAATTTCAATACACAATATCAACTCACACCCTTTGATATTATAGGAATTGACTCATTAAAGCTTGATAAAGCCGCTCTTTTTACCAGAGTGAGGGCTCCCTAGATAGAGTGCATCAAATTGTGGGTCGGTTTTAATTTTGGAGCGTCTCCAACCCCTAACAACGACAAAAGAAACTGTAATAAGTGTCAAGCTATACATGCACCTGAATGACCAAGAGCAAAGTCCGCGCTAGATTTCGCACAATGACGCAGGCTGCGTTTCTGCAACTAGACGCTTTAATACGGGCTGCATTATTTTCGAGGACATGTCTACGAAATAATCCGACTTACGTGAAATCATCGTTAGTGTACAAATCTGAGCAAAACACCTTAAAGCAATATCACGAACACAGCGGTTCAGGCTATTGTTAATCGTCGAATCGCCGCAAGATCTGAAGTGATAACGCTAGCACCAACATCCCGTCAGGTAAGTTAAACTCAAACAAGCTAGATCTAATTACTTAGATCAAGGTTTGGACAAATGTATTCTAACATATATCAACATGTGATGCTGTACCCAGAGTCATCGCAGACAAATCTGGGTTTTGTCTGAAGAGCGCCAAGTTATTGATAAAAGAATCCATTCAAGAGAGTTATTTTAGCTATATATATCACTCAGTAGAAGGGCGAGCTGCTGTCGGCGAGTGACATCACACTCGAGCGCACCCAAGATTGGTGCAGAGACAGCCCAACAAATCACAAAGCAACCGCGATGTTCTATCTAGGTGAGTAGCTGACCCCTCGTTGGTGGCTCGAGATGAGAAACTCAGTAGTAATCGTAATTTGTGTATATTCAAAAAGGGCATCTTCACTGTCATTCAAATTATCATCGGCTTCATTCCATCTTTCGCAGGCTACTGAATTCTTGTGATTTACACCTTACCACACTACACACTCAGCAGCACTATCACTCTTACTCCGTTGACCATCGCGACCGTCCATATCAGGTTAATGAGTACATTGGCATGTCGACTTAACGAGAGAAACGTTCAACTTAGGTCATTCATCGTATTTTCCCTTTGAATATATATCCTCCTGTTCGATCTCAAAAACGAGTCCGCATCATATAGAGACAACCTGTTGCTGCTATCATGGCTTCTGCACTTTTGAATGATAGAACAGTTGTGTCTACGTCCACTTGGCTTCACATCATAGTAGACACTAACAGAAGTAGTTTCAAGTATAATTACTTATGCGCTAATACAGACCAACACTCACACATCAGTCAAAACGCAAGCGCCATATTATGCATACTACAGTATAGCTATAAGACAGTCATCTCACTCACTCGTATCACTACAGCAGCATTATTCCAGAATCACACACTACACATTAGTTATAGAAGATACGTAGCTTTGGAATGCAATCACTATGCGGATATAGTCGTTCGTTTTTAAGGGCTTTCAGAGAGTACTCTGACACTAAAAAATCGACTCGGATACTTACACGCCTGAGAGTTATCGCGAGCAATATGAGGTCGGATACGTTAATACCATAGCGGATAAAACGTTAAATTGATATCAACAACAATAGCAAAAGCATGAACTTGAGACACCATCATTGCTAAGTGGAGTAACAGCAGAAATTAGGTTATCATACAATGTATATAACTAGTCTGAGTTCACAAACAAAGTACTCTACATCATCATGTATGGTCAGATATGTGTCGTGCTTGATAAACGTGTTTCCCTAATGATAAATTTCAAGAGCTCAGATGCTTAGAGAGTCGCACGCGCTGAGAGAGCTGAGAAATAATAGGATTGGGCGTGCGCTGGGTGACTATCGATGGCAGCTAGTCGTGAGTTCTGTCAGTGCTTATCTATTATCAAAGGAAACTCCAGAGCACTCACTGAGATCACATATACTCATCAACTAGTCACACTGTCGTCATAGAATTAGAAATGGACACTCTCACGATCACACACTGAGTCAAGCGGCGAGTACTAGATATATACCTTATACTAAGAGCATCCCTACTCGAGTTCAATGCGAACTATCCCTGTGCAGAACAATTTATTAAACCTAGAATCGGGAGCAAGGTGTATAATCTGTTACATTACCTTGCAAAAACTAACTGATGACCTGAGAAGAAGATCATGGAGAGAGCTCAGCAAACATAGACTCAAAACTAGAGGAGTGATATACATATAGTAGATAGTATACAAAGAGCTATAGCGTTCGTAGGAAACACGAAAGCAGCTCGACTATGCGTATATAATACTCCATACCTTCATCATACACCGATCAACATTCAATTCTCTTACCAGCACACGTGCAAATAATAGCGTGTCGATCATAGAACGGTCACTACCTAATCATTCTCTCAATACACATAACCTGAACTTAATGCATTCAACCTGAGAGCGTAGGTAGAGAATAATATAGTTAGACATTAAACAGCACAGATAAGCATTGACTAAACATAGCTACCCACATTAAGTCAACGATGATTGTATATTCGAGTTCTAGCACATATACGCAGCTTAGAACATCGCGTCGTGGAACACGTGTTATAAAACTTAGTAACATGTACTGTTAATTCCCAAATCCTAATTGGTCGTCAGATAACCCCAGTGTACCCCCAGCATAAGTTTTCGCAGAGTTGTCGCCACAACGAACTGGCTCATGTGCTTTCTTTAGAGTTGCAATTCCAACTGAACGTACCGCAGACCAGAGCAACTTAGCGCGCATCTTGCTGTATTCTTATACTGCTGAACTGACCAACCAAAGGCCGATCGCCAGTACTCAAATACTTGGATATGTTTCAGTTTGTACGTTAGAAATTATGCACGTGCTTAATATTGACTGTGAGTATGGGTTGGTACTTAGTAATGAGAGAGAATCTTGTAAGTATCCCTCGCGCGACACTAGAATGCTTTTGAGACTAAACTGCCAGCAAACACTGCTTTTGATCAACATATCAAGATACCGAGGTCAAGAATATATGTCATGAGTACAAGTACACTCGGTATGTCGCATATTAGTTTCATTTAGTACTATATAGTTAGCAGCTGAAAAGAGCTCACGCGGTCTATCCAGCTGACTTCTTCAACTGTTCTTCAAAAAACAGTGCTGTTGAACGCATTGGATGCTTGAAGAACGAACTGCAACCCTCTTGACATCCTGTATGTCAGCAGGACACTACGACCGTCAATACGAGGAGCTTCAACATCCACGACTTTATTGAGCCATACTAAAATAAATACTGGAAGAAATCAGATTATCGCCAAACACATATAGCTGCGCTAAATGAAGTTTCGACGAGTCTTTCCGTTCGAGACTCGCCTGATAGTACTTTCTACAAAGACATCTGCTAGACCTTTCCCGCAACGGACTACGCACTTTAGCATGGTCTCATTTTATGAATTGCCGAGAGCATATTCAACAAATAAGCCTCTGACTCTTCTCGTTGTTGCATACCAATATCTTCTTGCCCCGTTAGCCGATTTAAGCATATATCGGCGAATACAGAAAAAGCAAACCAGATATACTAGCTCACTAAGAGTTACGGCGCTTTGGCCCTGTTTCTCTACCTCCTTAGTGTCTAAGCTTTCGCTAATAGAATTATCTAAAGACGTTTTACGAAGCTATTAGGTTGTTTAAAACACTCTCGGCCGTCATGGTGCTTGCCATAGTCATCCAGATTGTGCCTGTAAACAGACATGACATGCAGATTGGACGAGCAAAGATGCCTAGCTTCTGGAGAATTATTCTGTACACGTTAATCACGAAATGCGAATTGGAAAGAGCAATCGAAGCTATCTGGAGAGTCCGCCACAGCGAAATCGCTGGGCTGTCTTGAGACTCTTCATATCTAGCGTCTTCCTCTAAAAGCGAATCTTCTTATTGCAGAGGGATACGCAAGCTGATGCGACTGTGCATAATATCTAGTTGAAATGTTAGGACTTTCTGGTATTTTATCGTCTAATTCTGTATATGCAATCCACTGGGTCTCTTAACTATCGTTCCAATATTAACTTAAATGGGGTCGTCATGCACATACAGGCGCAGTGGCTATTCTCTCTACTTAGACTTGTTGTGTTCTATCATTAACCCAAGTATATTGGGCAATAAGGACAGTGAAGTATAAATAAACCAGTCTTATACAAATGGCTCAAGAATAGCGAGGACGCCAGCAGAGAGCCTAAGCGAGTTTTACTGGAGAAGAGCAGATGTAATATAGAGGATCAACTTAACAGGGAGCTATTTGCAGACGGAAACAATTAAACAGAATAAATGAACAGCAAAAATAGTAGTGATTCTTGGTAACGGTGGTGTAAATGTCACTGCATAGTTTAGTCGGAGTAGTCCCACTCACCTTCAGTCTCTGTCCTTCGCTCCGCAAACAAGCGTCACTGATAGATTAATATAATACGCCTCATCAGTATATTGCCTATTATTCTACAACCACAACGGGTTACATAGCATGGTGTGGGCGTAATTGTCTGGGAGGGCTCTCTTATATTATGCTGTTTCAGAAAAGTCTCATGCAAATTTGGTCCACAAGTCTGTAAACTTGGCGCCGTAAGGCCCTTTTCTCCTTCTGACTTTTTGCTATAACTTAAGTGAGGCGTACAAATAAGAGCCTTCGTAGCCGACAATGATTCCTAATAGCTAAAATACAATAGATCAGTGCGCTCTAAAAAAAATCCTCCTATGCTATCAAGTGCAACAATACCAATTTTCATGCAGGAAAATCCGCAAATACGTGCCTAATTAATGATCATGAGGATAATCGACAAATTGCTCTCCATAATACCTACGGTACAAAATGACTTCTATGCATCTTAATGAAGATGGTACACTGTGTTGACGTCAACAGTTGACATGAGGAGTTATTTGCTTCTACTTTGCTGGTAGTTTAATCAGGAATCTGGCGTGCTATTGCGAAATAGTGATGTACAATTGCTGACCGCTTATTCATACTGGCAGTTAACTTCTGGAGGTTTGTCGAGCTATTATGACTACACTACAACAGACGTGTATAATCAGTAATAGAGTTCTCTGTACACACGTAGAATACATTCACTGTAGATAACCATGTAAAACATGTGTCCGAGTCATAGAACGCTTTATTATAGTTACAAATTCAGTAGAGAGTAGTGCAACAGTGTGCGTGGCCATCTACAGGAGTTCTTATCACCAAAGTAGGGTGTAAACGTACCAGTACGTTGACCAAAAATCACAGATTATTTAGCCCAAACGCCGTATAGCACATAATCATCTGTTCAAGAATTCGAGTATTCATTACTTCATGCTGGACATTTCTGCAACCTGTCGATAATTAGATTCGTTAACTAGTAAATGGGGGCTTAAATGATAGCAGTGCAGAGGTGTGAAACATCTTAAGTAGTTAAAACATCAAGATATATGGAATAGTATCATGCAGAGATGATCTATTAAAAATATGATTGCTATCTTGCCATGCACTAATGAGTGTTATTGTATTGTTTAGAGAATATAACCTAAGGTTTCAGTTGTTCTACTGGTCTTTTCACTCGCTCTAAGCAAGAGTCGATCAGACGAAAATCTTAAAGAACAGGGTATACTGAGACAACCTAGTCGGTGGGAAGCTCTAAGCTTTTACAAAAAATTGAAAAAAGCCTCCAAGCATTAGATGCTCTGAGAACTGTTTTATTGTTAACGGGTAATAAAAGGACTAAACATAGCTCTTAAAGGAGCCAGGCGGGCGAATATATTTGGATTCACATGTACGTCTCACCAACAAAATGTGAGACTAACATGCAACATTCTCTTTATCCTATCTTCGAGGCAGCTTGTTCCTTTACTGCTCTGTACACGACAACAGCAATATCAAGTCGGGGATCAGCACTAAGAGCTGCCTTTGCTACTGGCTCATTCTCGAGACGCACCAATCCAGTGTTTCATTTACAACATTTCGTTACATAACAAGTTAGAGCGAAGCGTAAATCATAGCCATAGATTTGGAGCTCCACATTGTGTATTACAGCGCATGACCACATGTGGATCTGTGCAACGCACGATATGAGAGAACTAGGCTTTGCCTTGTTGCGACCTGCAACTCTCTTTCACCCGTGTATAGCTTCACGTCAAACTACTAAAGTCTCAAGGTTCTAACTCTGTGTCCTTTTCAGATTTTTTATCCCGCGTGCAATATAACTTTGCTCGGGACTATTAGTTTTCCCTATAATAGAGAGAGTTTCAAAACAACAGCTTGTTATTGTGTGCGATGCCGAAACTATAATTTAACAATACATCTATTGTTCATAATGTGCTCCCTGATTCAGCGTTAATTTATGACACATGAACTATAAATTTTGCCTCTGATCGTATACCTCTGTGGTTAATCTATTATAATTATAGTGGCTGACGCGTTACTCTGTGGGTGTTTTATAGAACCTTCGATAACTCCGCCCTTCAAAAAGCTTTTATCAATTATTGAATCGAATCATTTGTTTTTTGCACAACATTGTGAGTCGTGTTGGTGTCGTATAACGATAATCTTTCTTGTATTTTTAGAGAAGGTGTTTCGTCGATCCTCTACGCATATTGAAGGCTTCAAAGGGCAAAAATGGTTTTTGATAGATGACGCACTTAACGCCTCTGTAAAGTATTTCGGTTGTTGCCCTCGTCGAGATGTTTGTTACGTTCATTCTATAGCGTAATTAGATGAAATGTCACCGTGGTTGCGACAAATTAGATTGTGCAAAAATTTGTTTATTTCAAGCCCACCAGACACCGAGCTCTTCAATAAAAGATCACGTCATTTATTGATTGTTTGGCTCTTAAAAGCTGTACCGTTTTTCTAGAGTGCAATTTGTGGGTGTGTTATCCGTCAACATTGCTAAGGTCATTGCCGCCAGGTACCAATCATCGCGGCTATTTCATCTGCCGGTGTCCTAGAAATAGCTTTTCGGGCGTTATTTTCGAGGTTATTCTGTCGCTTGGAAATTTACGGAAAATTGTGAATGCTTTCATACTTTGATGCTTGGCTCAGTAGATGGTGTATCTTGCGAGGAAACTCAATCCGTCTGCCAAGGTTGGTTAAATCTCATTACCTTCTTAAAACAGGCTGCTCAAGGTTTTAACAATGTATTTGGTTTGCAGTCCTTCCCCAAATCCGTGCGGTTTGAGACCTGTGCGGCAAACTCAAGTACTGTTTTTTCAAAAAGGAGCGATCTTCATCTTCATCAGAGTTTAATATCGTGCTTCATCATCCGCATGCTACTGAATCTTTGTGGAGTTTCACCTTCAATGTAATGGTTTCGAACTATCGTTCTCTACCTTGACACCGCATTTTTTGTTTGGTGTCGACCTCGAGTAAACCACCTATTCGTTAGAATATTGAATTTCTGTTTCATTAAACGGTCGAGATAAAGAAAGTGTGCTGCTTTCCATCCTTCATACGGATATGGTTTCTTCTTCTGGCTCTTGTTTTCAGGTAACTCACTGGCCAATGCAAGTAGGTCCAGAGTCGTGGTTTAGAATTGTCTTCGTGGTTTCTGTAATTTCGGCGCTATGGTTGTTACGTTTTATAGTATGCAGTGTTGATCTGTTACTCTATGGTCAGTCAAGTCTGGCCGCATGGTCACTCTGTGTGTTTCGCTCATCTTGCAGTTCATGCAGAACTCATCAAACATTGATTTGATCAGTAATCTTCATCCACAAAGACATATTTGAAAAATATCTTGTCAACGTAAATAGGGTATTTGGAAGTTCGTGTCAAATGTTTTGCGAAGAAATTTTCAGCAATGTGGGTCTGCAGAACAATAGGATTTGCATTGACGCTAAGCTCAGCTGTTTTTTTTTTTCTGCTATAGGCGTCATTGTTGCACTGTTCTATATATCCAGCAGGTACTCACATCTTTTGCGCGAGTAAATTGTACTTATCAATGACGTAGCTTAATTCGAAGTGCACTGTTATGTGGTGTCATGCTTATTGCAGCCCTGTGAACACACTGCCGAGTCGGTTGAAATGCGCAAATGGTAATACTACACTTCATCACACTCGCAAAACTAACTGATACATGTGGTTTGAATTCATAGCGCCTTCTGTCTTGATAACTCGTACTGTGGACTTTAGGTTTGCAATAAATGCAGGGAACGTTACGATGTCTCTTCTTCATAATAATGACGAGCATTGGCGGGACGTCTTTTCAATTTTCTAAATATCAAGCCACGGATGTTAGC
>Ga0163217_1079328_pt1 | contig 15335 bp, 10 predicted proteins | sample SynspAceP_FD_185933 | JGI IMG/M metagenome (GOLD analysis project Ga0163217, IMG submission 185933) | Saline lake microbial communities from Ace Lake in Antarctica - Synechococcus sp. Ace-P (PacBio error correction) | ecosystem: Environmental > Aquatic > Non-marine Saline and Alkaline > Saline ...
CTCGAGAGGGAAAAAGGATTTTGGTCGCCCAACAGAAGTTAAATTAAGCGGACCCCCTTGTTCCTGCCTGGTTTGAATTTTTTTCCAAAGCATGCCCGCGCCATCCTCGCCCGGCCCTGGTCCCCGTAAGTTCCAAATGCTCTTGCGCTCGGCAGCGGCATGCTGTTTTGAATGCCGCTGGCACTGAAGCCCCTCCATCGCCCGAAGGTCGCCGTTTTGCGTCGTTCATTGCTTCAATAGCATCAGGTTTAAAGCCACTGGGTGCGCTTCCACCAAACGTACCTACCGAACGCAGGCCGTTGGCCCTTACCCTTGATCAGGTTCGCCCTCGCCAAATGCCCGCGGCAATCAAGCCGGTCTTCGATCTCTGGCGGGCGACATGAATGCTGACCCATCTCAGGGATCTTGGCCGCGCGATCCACGGCCACCAGAGGCGCGGCCGGCGCCGTCGTTGCCTGGCGCAGGCAGACTGATTCAGCCTTCCTTGTCGCGAAACCGCCGACCGGCCAAAGGCATAGATCGGCGTTAATAGATCGTCTCACGACAGACGTAAGGATCTCTGAAGGTTTTAGGGTATGGTCATGCTGCGCAAAACAACTGGGGTCAAGATTGAAGATTTAAGGGAATCTTCATCTGACCCAGTTTTCAACAGCTTCGTTACCCCAGCAAACCCTGCTGAATGACAGACCAGTAGTACCTGCTCAAACACCGTGCCTCGGATGGCTTTTGCGCATCTCGCTGACAAGCTCGCCAGCGAGTGGTGAAAGTGGCGGGAACCGTATCGCAGGACAGGGCCCTTGAACAAGAAATGTTGGTTTTCGCAGCACCCACTGGAATCTGGCGGCTTGAGGTAATGCCTTTGGAGTAGGCTAACAAATGATCTTCAGCAGGATTGGCTGGATGTAAGGCACAATCCGCGCGTGGCTTCATTGATAATAACCTAACGCGGATGAAATACCGACAGTCAGCTTGGTTGCTCCGATCAGGTAATTCGAAACGGACGTACTCGAACGTGCCTGCTGGAGTTGCTCCTGGTAGTTGATCACACACCAGCTGTGCTGGCTGTAGTCGTGGCTTGAAGCGTGGCAATGCAACACTCTTGTTGGGTCTGCCCAAAATTCCTTAGCAAATCAGAAGGTTTTTCTAATCAGCAGCCTCAACGCCCGGCTTTGGGGCCGACTTGTAGCCGCGCAGCGGCGACGGCCGTTTCCCAAGCCCGCGAGAGGCGACACAGCCCGATTGTAGGTAACATATGAAAGAACACCGATAAAACTTTAAAATCCTCAAGCGTATTCATCGCGATTCAATCCGATCGAATTAGCTGTTTTTGACATTCAGCAGAGGAGCCACTTTGTCTCAAAAACAGACACTGGATTGTTTTCTTTTGGGTAGCGAAATCACTCTGGATGCAGACTACGTTTATTTTGTTTCTCTCCAGCAAGTTCAGACGATGAGTGCAAACACATAATATATTCTGTATCATGGTCCCGATTTGGGATCTTCCACCCGAGAATACTGTCCTAGGCACATCTCTCTACTTCCATTGCGGCGTTTCTATCAGCCACACTCGCCGCGAGTCATGGTTGGTAGAAAGCTGGACCGCAACCAAGTCAATATCATTAATGCCTCATTACGCCCAGGCCGGGCAATTACTTTCATCTTCCATAACCAGACCTCTCGTGTAAACCTAAAACGCCGGCTCACGGCGCCGGTTTGGAGCCGGAGCGCGGAAAATCGGTCGCTGTGCAGCCGAATTGTTAACTTGTGAAATGCTCACCCGTCAACGGTACGTGGTCATTATTGAAATCCACTCTGTGCCGGCGCCTGCAAAATTCATTCCTTGCTGAAAAAGTCTGGAACGAGGTGACAAACGGTAAGTTCAATGTGATAAGCCTTTTCGCGGTTTTCCGCTGCAAAGAAAAATGGTCGGGCTGGTCCTTGGCCCCATGTTCTTCCTCAAAAGACTCGATGATACTGGCTCTTGAAACCATCTCGCTACGCTCGCGTAACTACGTCCGAGTGAATTCACGCAAGCGGTCCGGCTATCCCCAGCGCACCATTTGCTATTAAAATCGCGGAGAATGATGTCTTTGGCCGCTAAGACGTCACGGTGAAATCTGGAAGGTACTTCCAGAAATTGACCCATGTTAGCAAAGCTTCTTCGTTGCGCCCTTCGCCAGACGGCCAGCACAGTGAAATCTCTTTGATAGTGAAGGGGAGAAAAAGCCTGAGATCTTCCGTGCTCCAATTTTAGGTTGCACTTTTGGCTGAATCCCAGGACGGAAAATCTGCCATCAACTTTAAACTGTTTCGGACTCGGATGACCTATTTCGCTGTGTATCGATGCCTACGATTTTTGACTCGGCCCACCGGCGGTTAAGCAACCCGCCCCACTCTCTAATGCGGGGTCGATGCGCAGGATCTTCACATTCCTGAACGACCAAGACATCAGCTCGCAAGCTATCTGCTTCAGCAAGCTTTCGTCTGAGTGCTCCATTACAGTATCAAAGTTACGGATTTCTATATATGAAAGACAGTTAACGCCAAAGAGCGGTCTAAGCATCCGCTGCCTTTGCTTGTTATGTGACTGTACACTCTGATCTTCAGCCTCTATTTTTAGATGCGGGCTTAGGTAATTTGAACGCAAGGCCACTAACTGCAGCTATAAAACCAAGGCGCTAAACTCCAAAACTCGGCAACATGAACATTCCCTACCATTGACACCATCCAAGAAACACAAATAAAAATGGCAACAATTGCCCATTGCCCTTATACTCATTTTATTCCCTAAATGTTTCATATATTGATTTTCGACACATAACGATTAAGCTTAGGGGCACGGCTTTTAGCCGGTCCCAGTGAGCGAAGCGAACGACTTGAAGCGCATTAGTTTAGTCTAGACGACAATGTAATGTGCAAACGGTCTTTGGTCAAGGTAATTTTCTTGCTTGCCGACCTTTAATTTCCGTGATTCACTTTTTCCATCCTCCGGTAGTTGTCAACAATGATGTCCCGGTAATTCATGCTGCACATCTTTCTTTTCGTTACTCCTCACATTGCAGGTTTGTCCGGTTAACCGACCTATCAATAGGTCTCCAGTTGCCGTGTCGGACGTCTTCTCCAGCGAGCCGGATTGGCCTGTTTGGGCGGCTTCATAATACGGCCGGCTGCGGTAGCCGAATATTCCCGGTCCCCCCTGGTCACATAGATTGTCCGCTATCGTTTTACCATTGATATTGAGGGAGCGACGGAGTGATGCAGTGCCAAGTTACAGTTCCAAAAATTCAAAGAACAGACGCGTCAAGAAGAATGATGCCGCCCTCTAATCCGAGTGTTGCCCAGCTGAGCCGGGAGACCGGCGTTTTTCGGAGCCACGCTGTAATGCTTGGAAAAACAAGTTTCAGACCAGAGGATTGGTTCTGTGCCAGCCAAACCTTCGCCCGGTCGCTGGGATGCCCGTGCCAAAATTCGGCAGCGGTCATCCCAGAACCGAGCCCAATAGAATGAAGCGGAAAACGCTCGACCTATTGCTCGGGAGTACGGCTATACCGAAAACTGGAGGCCTGGAAAGATGGCTTTGAGAGCATGGATGCTGGCGCCATCCAGCTGACAGGACGCAGCTGTGTAAGCTGAGGCGCAAGAAGAGTCGTGACACTTGAAAAGGAGCTGCTGCGCATAGGAAGCGTGCTCTGGCGGCAGCCCCTTGCTGCCACCTGTCGAAAAAAAGCCCGGGCAATCTGGGGCACCAGGAGGACCGATGATCTCCGAGCTGATAAAACAGATTGGCCATTACTTGATTGCTGAGCGGTGAAGCCGTGCACGCAGGCAGAGGCCTGTTGCGGTGCTCGGTCTGAGCAAAGAAAAAAAATACCGTCACGCTGGCGCCGCTGGCAACGGTGTAAAACGCTGGTAAGATCAACGCAAGGGAGCTGTCCGCAAGGCATCCCCCCGCGCCCATGCAACTGACTGCAACAGGAAAAAGGAGCAGATCTCCACCGTGTGTAATAGGGCGGAACAATCAGAGCTGCTCCCGGCCAGATTGTTCCGACCTGGCTGATCAGGGCATCACCTTGCCAGTGGAATCCGCTTCTACCGGGTTTCTACGAGCGCATGCACAGTGTGCATCCTCGTGGGCGGGCTGCTCGCACCGCGCACATTTGGAAAGCCGCAGCCTGGTGGCTACGGCACCGAACCAGGTCTGGTCATGGACATCACGTTTCCACCTGCGCTCGTGCGCGAAGAGTTCTACCGGCTCTATCCTGGTAAATGGGATATTCTTCAGCCGATGACGGGCTGGGAGATCCACCACAATGAATCAATCAGCATGCCTCTTACCCTGATACAGCAAGGCTTGTCTACGCCACCGCAAATCCGCGTGATCAGTTGGTGCTGCACTTCGGATAATGGCAGCCGATGAAAGGGGCCACCATGCTGGCAACCCTGCAGAAGGCTGGGTGGTGGTGCCTTCGTTCAGCGTCATCGGTGAGCGATGACAACCCGTACTCTGAGGCGATGTTCAAGACCTTGAAATACAGTCTCAGCGTACCTGCAAAGCGCTTTCGCGGACATCGGCCCAGGGGCCCGTGCCTGGGTGCACGCGCTTCGTGAACTGGTATAACAGCGAGCACCGGCACAGGGATCCGCTCGTTACACCGGAGCAGCGTCATGCTGGTCTGGACCGGAATATTCTGGCTAGCCGCAGGCCGTAATATTGGAGCGCCAAACAGGCCAATCCGGCTCGCCCTGGAGAAAGCGTCCGACACGCAAAACTGGAGACCTAATTGATAGTGTTGGCTTAACCCGTGACAACCGTGCATGAGGAGGTAACGGAAAAGGAAAAGATGTGGCATGAGTTACCGGACATCATTGTTGACAACTACCGGTCAGAACATGACGTGCTCCGGTGTACGAAGCGGATCCGTGTGCGGTGCTCGCTGGTTATAGCCAGTTCACGAAGCGTTGCACCAAGGCACGGGCCTGGCCGATGTCGCGAAGCCCGCTTTGCAGGTAGCTGGACTGTATTCAAGGTCTTGAACATCGCCTCAGAAGTAAACGGGTTGTTCATCGCTCACCGAATGGACGGCTGAACGCAAGGAACAACACCCAGCCTTTGCGGGTTGCCAGCATGGTGGCCCCTTTCATCGGGCTGCCATTGATCCGAGTGCAGCACCAACTGATCACGGCCGGTGCGTGGCGTAGGACAAGCTCTTGCTGATCAGGGTAGAGGCATTGCTGATGATCTTCATTGTGGTGGATTCTCCCAGCCCACGATCATGCGGCTGAGATATCCCATTACAGATTAGAGCCCGGTAGACACTCTCCGCGCACCGCGCCAGGTAGGAACGTGATGTCCCATGACCCAGACCTGGTTCGGTGCCGTAGCCACCCAGGCTGCGGCTTTCAAATGTGCGCGTGGCAGCAGCCCGCCCACGAGGAATGCCACCCTGTGCATGCGCTCGTAGAACCCGTAAGAAGCCTGGAATTCACTGGCAAGGTAGAGCCCTGATCAAGCCAGTCGGGGGAACAATTCTGCCGGAAGGCAAGCTCTGATGTTCGCCGCCCTATTACACACGTGAGGATTGCTGCTTTTCTGTCAGTTCCAGTGGCATGGGCGCTGGCCTTGCGGGCAGCTCCCCGTGCGTTGCTCTACTCAGCGTTTTACAGACCGGTTGCCAGCGCGCAGCCGTACGGTCGCTCCAGAACGCGAGCACCGCACAGGCTGTCCTGCGTTGCACCGGCTTGGCACCGTTCAGCATTCAAGGTATGGCATCTGTTTTACTCAGCTCGGAAGATCAGTCCGGTCCTCGCTGGTGCCCCAGATGGCCGCGGGCTTTTTTTGACAGGGTTCAGCAAGGCGGCTGCCTCCGCCAAGAGCAGCTCCTTGCGCAGCAAGCTCCTTCTTCAAGTGCACGACTCTTCTTGCGCTGCAGCCTACCAGCTGCGTCCTGTCAGCTGGATGGCCGCCAGCATCCATGCTCTAAGGCTCTTCTCACCAGGCCTCCAGTTTGTTCCCGGGTATAGCCCGTACTCCGACAATAGGTTCGAGCGTTCGCCTGCACTTCATGGGCGCGGTCTGGATGACCGCTGTCCAATTTGGCACGGGCATCCAGCGATCCGGGCTCGGAAGGTTTGGCTGGCACAACAAAGTCCTCTGGTCTGAAACTGCTTTTTCCAAGCATACAGCGTTTGGCTTCCGAAACGCTCGGTCTCCGGCTCAGCTGGGGCAACACTCTGATTAAGAGGGCGGCATCATCTCTCTTGACGGTCTGTTCTTTGAAGAATTCTGGACTGTAACTTGGCACTGCATCACTCCGTCCGCTCCTCAAATATCAATGGTAACGAGCGGACATCTATTTGTGACCGAGGGGAGATCCTTGCGTTCAGGGTTTTCTCAAATGTCTTTGTAGACCGCTAATTAACGCGTATTTTGCCTAGAACTTCGCAGCAGGTATTCGGTCCGGCCCTGCTGCGAACTTCTTTGAGTCTTTTCGTCGAGGAGATCTTCAACTTTGAGTAATTACTTCAATTATTGCGTCAAGCTTTTCCAGCGGATTCACGAGCAATTAATGTAGACGGTCGTGATTAAAAGGGGGGGGGGGGTAATGCTCGACTTATGATTGTGCTGCCTGAAGGGGATTTTTGTGAGGGCATTTTTTTATGTCATGCGCGGCGTCAATTGCCATGAATCTTTTGAGTGCAGTCGTATTGAGTCTTTTTAGATATTAACCCTTGCTGGCCAAAGTTATTTATCTTGTGCTTAGTTCTTTCGGTAATTCCCTTGGTCGTTGCAAATTGCTTCGATTGTTTGCGCGAATCCTATGCCTGCGAGGGTTTAAGGCTCCAATCTCGATATGCGTTGCATGTTTCTTGATAAATGCTTTCAACTATCTCTGGTAAGTGTTTTGGTTGTCGAGGTTGGCCGGTTTGAAGATTTTGGGAAAGTCCTCTATTTCTCTGTACGATCCATTCACGTTATAGTCTGGTACGCTCCTTTCATAGTCATGAAATACTTGGCGGAAAGAAACAGTATTGCAGCCTCTGCACATTTAACGACGAGTGCTCACCATGCAGTGATATTCAATCTGGGCCATGTCTTCTTGATGAGTGCCCTAATGTCATGATTTGTGTTCTGCTTTGCATTCTGAGCAGCAATTCCGATTGTATTTTTTTTGTCATACTGTTTTTTAAGAGTTCTAACGCCCGGCACACAGCCGCCGGAGTGAGCAGCTTCGCTGCGTAACGGAGGTCGCCGTGATGCGATTGTTAGCCATTTAACTGTAATTCAATTTCTTCAACTTTGCTGAATAGATAGTCCAAATATATACATAAGGAACAACGTGGTTAACAAGCAAAAAATATGGCAATAATGCGTGCCATTTCCAAACCGTATCTTGCTTAAGCCCAGAGATAACATTGAGCCAAGAACGCCGAATATAAATAATGAATGCGTCCACTTTTAACGGCACTAAACGGTGATGGCTTTTATTTTGAATCGCTCATAAAATGTTTTCATATAGTTTTTTAGAGTGTCCCGATAGCTGCGGGTAAAACCCGCTCTCGATATATAAGAACCTGTTGAAATCATCATGTAAATGAATTAGAATAATCCACCTGCTTTTGATTTGGCTGGTGAAACGTTTTCCACAATTCGTTGTTTTTTCTTCTTCTGGCAAGTCACCAGCTGGCCACGGATTCATTGAAAAATTTGATAGCTTTCCTGCTCGGCGCTTGTTTTCTCTGCAATTCAGTAGCTTTTTGACCAGAGCCATTAGGGAGGCGGTTACTTGTTTTCAGCACCAGTTAGAAAGCTGATCCGTCTTTCGTCTCTTTCAGTCTTTCAGAAGAAAATGGTTCTGCTTTTTCTGCTTTCAACTTCTCGTAACTCTTGAATATGAACCATAGACTTTCCCACTAAACGGTATGATACAATAGATCATGAACGCATTACGGAGAGGTATTTCGCAGTAGATAAGATATCTCATCAGAAGGATTGTACGAAAACTACTCCTAGGGATGACGTATTTCTTTCCTCATAATCCAAATATGAAAATACGATTTCGCATGGTGTTATGAGGGCTTTTCGGCCTCGCATCCAAATCTAACTCGCCCTTTTTCAAGTAACCAAGAGATTATTAACCGCCCCCAATAAAGTTGGGAAGGTGTGCTAACAACTCTACGTCTGCGAGAATTTTATCGGGCCTATCTTTGCTTTTCTGCAGCTTTTGATAGCGAACATCGCAAAACCAGAGAAAAATGCTGTACCAATACCGGATGAGTAATTCGTGGATATTGGGAGTGCCTTGCAGTATGTTTTTGATTCCAATGTAGATATTCGTCACCTCATCTGGCTACCGCCGGCTTTGGGGCGGACTTGTAGCCGCGAGCGGCGGAAAGGCCGTCCCAGCCCCGAAGGGCGGCAACAGGCCGATGTTACGTTTCTTCAGTCACCAGACCACGCTTTTATAGGGCGACTCTCCAAACTCAGCGCTAAGCGGGTTGCCAAGGTTCCGCAGTGAAGCTCAATGCGATGGCCGTTTTGGATCAAGCAGATACACGGAGTTTACCCTCACTTGTATTCTGCTTCCACTCTCAACCCCGTTCTTTTAGCCTAGCGTGCAGCTCAACAAGCTCTCTTTCGCCAAACACTGGAATGCCACAATGCGTGTAGTGTTGCGGGGTTTAAGGTTCCCCGACGCTCAGACATGACCACGTAATCACCCGCTGTAAAATAAGCACCTGCTTTTCCCAGGTCCACGTGGCAGCTTCATTCCAGCAAGTCACGATAGAACTATCGATTGAAAGAAGCTCACGTGCTGACGGAAAAGGTGATGTGGATTGATATACCAGTGATCAATACGACTGATCCTAAAAAACGTAACGCTGAAGGTAACCGGCGCCGGAGCGAACATAGCGGAGGGAACCAAAAGCGGTACGCTTTTGGCGGTCCCGGTTTGACCGCCTGGTTAATGGCCGTCCACACCGGGTTGAGTCTGGACTCAAATGGCCGCATAGCCCTTCCGGAAACTGCACCAATCGAGGATCGCGAAGGAAACCAGAACGCAAACGCTAAACGCTACCGGCCCGATTACCGTTTAAAGACGACGGCCCCACGACTGGGGCAGGCATGAATACAAACCGCTGGCCGTTGCGGCAACCAAACAGACAGCGAATTTTCCGGCTTGGCGATCACCCAGAGTGAGCGGGCTACAACAATCCGGTGCAAGGCCTTTGCCCCCACCTGCTTAAACTCATATGCCGGGGCCAATAACGCCCAGCCGCAGAGCGCAAGCCAGCGCGGGAGCGCCTTTTGTGTTTATGTTTGAGCGCCAGCGAGTAAACAAAAGGTGCGTAGCCGTTGGCTGTCGCTCTGCCGCTATTGTTAAGTGTTTTCGTTGCCAGAGGACGAAGGAGGGTTTTCGGCACACCATTTGCTCAACAAACTTTCTCACTAATCAAATAATGGAAGCTTCGGAAACTGCTCTAAAAGTTTAGGGAGACTTCTCATCATTAGAATTATTACTCCCTTACTCTCAGTAAGCCTGAAAATAACCACATGTAGTCATCGAAGATGGGCTTTTATCATTGGTTGAATAATAGATATTTTTTCTATCTCACTCCAAAAGTATACTTCTCAATTTTTTTGGGACGTACCTTTTTATCTAACCTAATCGAATTCGACGAATTTTGTTGTGCGGCTTAACTCTCTTCTATATGATTTTTTTAAAACTGGTGAGAATAGTGCACTATCAGACAAACACCAAAAAGTAGGTTGCCCAATGAAGTCCGCCCTCCTCACTCGCATTACACGCCAAAGACTACAATAGCGTACATACTAAAGATATTGCCGTAATCAAGAACGTTGTATTTGGTAATATCATGACTCTGACCTTAACGCAAAGCAACGGGCGACGCAGCCGGAAGCGGGTGCGTCCCAGCGACCAACGGGGAGCGAGTGATGCGCCCTGTTATACAATTTACTGCACAACGAATTAAACACAATTGAAAGGCTGCTTCAGAATAGCCGTAGCAAACGCCAAGATAGCAATGCGTTTTAAACTTAATTGAGTCTATGGCAAAACGTCTGTCCGTTGCGCACTTAGCCATACAAAAGTAGTACCGCATCGATTATAGTAATGCCGGGGCAATAAAAGGGCCGTTACCGCCCATTAAGTGCTGCAATTGGCAGCAGAAACAACAGCAAGCCGAGTACAGCCAAATAACTGCAAGAATTGGATTCTGAGCTGGTGCCAGATTGTTTCACGCTAAACCCTCCAAATGTTAACGCCAACAAAAGCACAGGGGCGGCCGCAAGGCCGTCCGCGCCGACAGGCGCGAACTGATGCCGTAAATGGTTTACCAGCTTTTTGTTTGTTAGAAATAAATACTAAAAGTGCAGCCTCATACAAAAATAGCCCAAATATAAGAACCCCATGAAGAAAAAAAACCAAAATGAGGGGATTTCTGATCTTCATGGGGTAGCTGTTTGTAAACCAGCGCCTACAGAAGTACGATTGTCAAGATGCGACAAATCGATGATGGGTTTGTCTTCGCCATAGTATTAAAGGGTACTCCTGAATAACGATACAAGCGTAGGATTTGACGGAAAAAAGCTCCCATATACAAGCGGACGCAACTATCACAAACCGGAAAATTAATAAATATGGCCAGCTGATTTACTACGTCCGTAAACCACCAATTATTGCTGCCGGAGTAAACTGTTTCATTCATTAGTGTTTGTATAACGCAAAGTTTGGGGCAGCTTTTAAGACGCGTGTTTTTTTGCAAACAAATGAGCGCAGCGGTATGGCAAAAAAAGCGGCGCTTAAAAGCTGTCCAGCGACCGAAGGGAAGCGGCCTAGAAGAATTGTTAATATTTTAGGGTTTGATTTATATGCTTTGCAACACCTGTTTTGTTTTGTTTGTACCCATAAGCCATATGCATTTGTATTTTTTAATCTTGTACATAAACCACATTGGCACCTAATTTATAGCCTCATTTCTTTAGTTCGTTTCTTGCGCTTTACAGATTTTATTTGATGTTAGCTCACCGGTTAACCAGTTTTCCCTTGAGACCCCACATTTCAACCGATAAATTCACACCTTCCCTGTTCAGGAAGTTCATTTACCCAGCTCAACCCAGCTCAGCCGCAGGAATTAATGCTGTTCGCTGCGCAGCAGAAAGAGAAAGAGCAAATCAATACAGTTGAATAAGTCTTCATTTTATGATTCTAATTTTTCCTATTAATGGAATATAACGCCAGTGGTAAATGGGTGCAACGGAGCGGGCAGCGGTAGTTGGCATCCCGTTGACCACCTTGTTTAATGCCTGCCTGGGCAAAGCTCCTGAATTAAGGGCAAATTCGGCCGTAATGATTCATTTTTCGTCTTCGAATTTATCGAGAATCTAATCAAGACGCAGAGCTCTGAAAAAGTTGGCTCGGTATTCAAACGCGCTGAATTTTCACCCTGGAATTTATCGTTCCCCAAGTCCACCCATGACCCGAACTTAAACAAAGCGCGTGCTTTTGATAACATTCGCAAACGCATTGATGGTACGTGGAAGCCTCGCTACAATGGACCTCTTCAATAGGGTCTCCAAGGTCACCCCGGGAGGTGGTGCGGACACGATGAATATTGCAGCGCTCTTCAGTGAGAGCGAGTCAAGGAGTAACCCTCGATTAATTGTTGCTAGCAAGTCATAAAGCGATTCTCAACGGGATAGATAGCCGCAATTGTTATTCGCTCGTTTCGCGATCTTTCGCAAGTTGGTACTCATCTTGGTCATTCCGCCGCTCCTGCACTCTCTTGACCTGTTCTTGTTTAGGCAGCTCACTTTGGACAAAATTAATCTGCCAGCGAATCCCTGGCAGTAGCGAAATGATCATCTAAAAATGAGCAATGCCCCGATCATCGAGCCACCAAGTCAAGGAGGCTTTGATCTTTGCCCCTGTTGTAAAAATGCAATGTGGTCTCTAAGAGCTGCAGGCTCCATGAGCGCTTTCTAATGATTTTCTCTCTGCATAACGGACAGCTTTGGGGCGCCGCGAACGCAGTGTAAGAAACCGTCCCAGCCGCGATAGCGCGACAACAGCGCTTGTTATGCAGATACAATAGCCATAGCTACTCATTTGTGCCAAAGAGGCATGACGTAGTTTGCTGGATACCGCGATGCTTATCTGTAATGGCATCAGTATTCCAAAATCGATAAATAACAGCATCCTTTGCAACTATTTTCGCACACTAAGTGCTTGGTAATTGATCCAAGAGGCTGTTCGACATCATTTGTTTTGGCAATCAACTGAGCGGTCCATCTGATCTCCTAACATGTATGTTTTGTTGGAATTGGGAGCCTCCCAAGCCTCCGCTTATTTTGCAACTTACACTGCCCATTGAACCAATCGCTAACGAAATGCCACTGGCGGTCATTTGCATCGTTGGTAGAAAGTTGCACATCCGGTGGCAGCCATCAAAAAGTATTAAAGGCACGATCTTCTTCATTTAATTCCTCGCTGGTTTGGTGCATGGGTGCTTCTGATTTGAAATGTTTTCTATCTCAATTGTATTGCGTGTGTTTTTAAGTTTATACCCTGCATGCATAGCCTTTTTTTTCAGCGTCAGCGGCGAACCTTTTTTGCAGCGAAGGCGAGAAAAGGGCGTCCGGTGGAGGGCCATTAGGCCCAGAAATGTTACTGGAATATGGTTAGCCTTCTTAGGTAATAGTCGAGAAAATCATCGAACGAATGACTTCCAAAAGTGTCAAGGTCCTAAGGCCACCTCCTTCTTCAACGAGGATTTTCTAGGCACAGTATTTGGAAGCCTCTATTCTCTTGTTATCACGCAAATCTTGGGGCAAGGGATGATGTTAGTTACAATGAAGGATTAAAAAGCTTGAAACGACATCGCGCATACATTTGAGAAAACTTTCAATCAGAAGCCACCATGACCAACCAGCGAGGAATAAATGAAGAAGATCGTGGCCTTTAATATCTTTTTGAATGGCCTGCCACCGGATGTGCAACTCTTACCAAGATGATGACGCAGTGGCAATGTTCGTTTAGCGATGGTTCAAATGGGCAGTGTCAAGTTGCACAAATAAAGCGGGGGCTTTGGGAGGCTCCCATCCCCACAACATACATGGATTAGGAAGATCATTGGACCCGCCTCAAACGTATGGAATTGCAAAACAAATTGATGGTCGAAACAGCCTTTGGATCATACCAGCAACTGTAGTGCGAAATTAAGTTGCAGGCTGTATTTTTCGATTTGAATTACTGATGCCATTACAGATAAGCTATCGCGAGTATCCAGCAAACTACGTCATTGTCGGACAAATAGTAGCTATTTGGCTATTGTAATCTGCATAACAAGGCGCTGTTTTGTCGCGCTACTCGCGCTCGGGACGCGTCTTACACTGCGTTTCCGGCGCCGCAAAGCCTTGTCGTTATGCAGGACCGACTCATGAAGCGCTTCATCGGAGGCTGCAAGCTCTTAGAGACACACATCATTTACACAGGGAAAAGATCAAAGCCTCCTTGACTTGGGTGGCTTCGATGATCGGGGGCATTGTCATTTTTAGACTATCATTTCGCTAACTGCCAGGGATTCCCCGCTGGCAAGATTTTTTTTTGGTTCACATGTGAGGCTGCTAAACAAGAACCACGGTCAAGAGAGTGCTAGGAGGCGGTCGGCATTGTACCAAAGATGAGTACCAACTTGGCGAAGTATCGCGAACGAAGCGAATACAATTGCTGCTATCTATTACCCGTGGAGATCGCTTTATGACTTGCAGCACAATTTAAATTCCGAGGGTTAACTCTCTTGACGGCGCTCTCACTGAGAGCGCTTGCAATATTCACATCGTTGTCCGCGACCACCTCCGAGGGTGCCTGGAAGAGCGCTTTGAAGAGGTACCTTGATAGCGAGGGCTTCCAGTAAATTCAATGCGTTTGCGATAGAGATAGAGATATAAGAGATTAAGTTCGGGTCATGGGGTGGACTTTGTGAAGATAAATCAGGGGTGAATTCAGCGCGTTTGAATTTTACCGAGGCCAACTTTTTCAGAGTCTGGTCTGAATGAGATGTCTCGATAAAATTTTGAAAGACGAAATATGAAATCTTAGGCCGGAATTGCCCTTATCAGGAGCTTTTGCCGAGCAGGCATAAAAAGGTTGGTCAACGGGAGCACGTAACGCTGCGCTCCGTTGGCACCATTACCACTGGGCGTTATATTCGCATTAATAGGAAAAATGTGATCATCAATGAAGAATTTTCAATCTGTATTGTTTGCTCTTTCTCTTTCTGCGTGCGCAGCGAAACTCAGATAATTCTGGGGGCTGAGTCTGGGTTGAGCTGGTAAATGACTTCCTGACAGGGAAAGCGCTCGTGAATTTTGATGCGGTGAAATTGTGGGGTCTCAAGGAACTGGTTTACGGTGACGTAACATTAAATAAAAATCGGTAATAGGCGCAAGAAACGAACTAAGAATGGGCCTATTAAATTAGGTGCCAATGTGGTTCTATGTACAAAGATTTAAAAAAATACAAATGCATATAGCTCTATGGGTACAAAATACAACAGGTTTGGCAAAGCATATAATGCAAACCTAAAAATAAACAATTCGTTTCTAGGCCGTCTCCTTCGGTCGCTGGACAGCTTGTAAGCCGCCGCCTTTTGCATTCGCTAGCTCATTGTTTGGCAAAAAAAACACCGTCTATGCTGCCCCTAAAACCTTTTGCGTTTATCACAACACTATGAACATGAACATGTTTACTCGGATCAATAATTTGGGTGCGCTTACGGGCGTGTAATCAGCATGGCGATATTTATTATTTACGGTTGTGAATAGTTGGCGTCCGCTTGTTATGGGTTTTTCGGTCAAATCTACATTATCGCTTGTTCTGTTATTCGGAGCCGCTTTAGTTCTTGGTGGGCCAAACTAACCCATCGATTGTCCGATGAAATCTAATTCTGTAGGGCTAGGGACGTACCTCCAAATGAATGATTCAGAATTGTGTCACATTGGTTTTTGTTTCTTCATGGGGTTCAATTTGGGGCTATTTTTCGTATGGGGCTTGCACTTAGTTTATTTCTACAACAAAAAGCTGGGGTATTAACCATGACGCATCAGTTCGCGCCTGTCTGGCGCTGGACGCTTGCGGGCCCCTGTGGCTTTCTTGCGTTATAACATTTGGAGGGTTTTAGCGTGAACAATCTGGCACAGCTCAGAATCCAATTCTTGCAGTTCTTTGGGCTTGTACTCGGGCTTGCTGTTGTTTCTGTGCAATTCGCAGCAACTCATTGGGTAAACGGCCTTTTATGCCCGCGCATTACTAATG
>Ga0163217_1089546_pt1 | contig 15335 bp, 22 predicted proteins | sample SynspAceP_FD_185933 | JGI IMG/M metagenome (GOLD analysis project Ga0163217, IMG submission 185933) | Saline lake microbial communities from Ace Lake in Antarctica - Synechococcus sp. Ace-P (PacBio error correction) | ecosystem: Environmental > Aquatic > Non-marine Saline and Alkaline > Saline ...
AGAGAGATTCGTCCCTACGACTGACCGAATAAAACTGTGCTCAACAACTTTACTCGGCTGCAGGATCTTTTTTTGTAATAGAATCAGATGCCGCTTGTTCCCCCTTTTCACGGAACTCCTCAGTTTAAAATTACGAACGCACCCCATTAATCCCCAATCAATTTCCGTAGGAAAACTCGTCATCTTCTTTGCCTGCTGACAAAACGCTCAAGCAAACTCAATCCTTTGTCTCCCAGTAACCCCCCTTGGCGCGGGCGGGCCTCATAATCCCGATCCAAGGCAACCATCCAAGCCCGTCGTAAAGCGCCGCAGATACCTTCCTTCGCCGCCCAATCCGAGCCCTCGAATTTTTTCAAATCATGACAAGGCGGATCCATCGAAGAGATCGTATAGAAACTGAAAACGTTCTCGGCAAATCAATCGAGAGCTTTGGCGCTTTGATACTTCAGTCAACCCCAGCTTCCAGTCGCGCGCGATCCAGCATAATTTCAATAAAGCCGCGAATGTTCTCGGACTTTAGGGCCCACGAATCTTATACAAGGTCGCATCCTCAATCGAGGAATACAGGCTTTGTTTTTCTGCTGTTCGGATCTCTCGAAAATTCTTCTTCATCAATCCTCATGTAAAGCCGGAATTCCCAAAAACTTCCGTGAAATGGCCGAAAAGAACTGAGTTCGATGAACGCATCTTTCAAACGGCCCGGGATTTTAATGCATTTCTTATTTCCTGAACATTTGCTGAACGACGCCGCTGTTCAGTCTGTCAACAGACAGTCGCGCGAATGTCAGTTTATGCTAGAACAAAGCTTCGACTGACGCTCTGGTCACTTTTCCATAAGAAGGAACGATCGCGAATATGTAAGCCCTGTCCAGTGTTCGCTTCCACTCGCGCGGACACTTTGTATACCGTAATCCGTGTTAAGGGCTTGAAACCTTCACAACTGGGGGGTCAAGCGTGAAATCCCTGCAAAAAAAAGCTCACGAATAGCGTTCAGCCTCTTGCTTGACCGCCATGACTTCGTAATGGCTGCAATCAGCTCGTAGAAGAAAACAGGCGGAACGGGGAGTTTGAGCAGCAGAAGAACTCAATTAGTTTTGGATTTTTTTGTGCATTCGACCATCTAGAGTCTTTGGTATCCGGCCGGAGATTGCTAGCTTTCTCGGCTTCTCAAATCATGTCTCTGATCTGGGAAGAAAGAAATTATTAGTTTGGTAGAATAATCCTAAACGAGTTCTTTGAGGAGGAACTCATCAGGATCTTCTGTCGCTCGGGGACTTCCTTGCTCACATCTCTTCGCTCAAACTCAACGTCAATATCCATCGTTCACTCATATTATCCTACGCTAATCGTGGGTCAAGGCGCAGCGACAATCCTGCCTGCTTCCTAAAACTGGATGTTTTGGCAGCAGAGTTTTCGCTAAGCTCTCCTGACCACTCGTAGTCAGTTGCAAACATCGTCTTGATAGGAAAACTGACTGGAAAGTTGATGAGAGGTCATTCATGAAAGGTGAATTCCTGCCCGAAGGCGGGTTCGGCCAAGAACGCGCCTTCGTAAGAGTATCAAGGGGAAAGAGGCCACTGGAGAACGCTCGAGCAATATCAGCGTGAACGGGTTCATATGCTTCACGGCCTCTGCAAGGAGCCTGACAGTCTGCAGTCATTTCGCTTTGAGGGACGAAAGGAAGGCAGTGAGACTGAGGGATGAGGCGCCAGCGTCTTTTGTCGGAAAAGAAAAAAAACCGCGGAGATGCGAAGATGACCTCCATGGAAGGTGGCGCCTTTCCTCTTAGGGCACGAAAAGGAACCATGATCCACGTGCCGCATCGTGCTCCATAAAGAAAAGCGGACGGGAAAAGGTTCATTTTTGCGGGCATTACCGGACGAGACTTGACTCTGAGGTTCGACGAGGTTCTCGTAGAAGCTTAACCTTGCTGATCGAGCGTTTCGAACTGGTTCTTAGGCAAATGTCCCCAGCCCGAACGCTGAACTGCATCTCAGGATAAATCTCCGCGGTTGTTCGGACTTCTAACGCCACCTTGGTCCTCCATCAAATCGCGATGGGCGCGTAATCAAATGCCCTCATGAGTTCGAGAATGTCGAGAACTAACAAAGGATATTCCCAGCCGATTTCAATTTGGCGGATCCAAAGCAAAAAAAATAAGGTCCTGAAGTCGCGCAGGATCCGATCTATTATACGGTTAGAGGCCCCCTCCGCGGAAGCCGTTCAAAAAGAAAGCTCAGATCCTGATCAAGGAAGACGCAGACAGCAATCGCAAACGACGTCTTGTTGCTCCGCTCTGCGATGTAAAGAACAGAGCCCGGTGCTCTCAAGTAGTCCAGACACAGAGCGTCTGCAGCCCGCTTCACTGCTCTTTTTTGTGGTCGCATCTGCTATGGCAGCCTTGATGCCTATTGCAGTTGGTAAAGCGGACTGATCTGAACCCTCAGGCGTTTACGCAGTTTGGCGCATCTGCGCCCATGCATAGAGGCTCTGACCTTAGCGAAACGGAAGGGCTGGAAAGCACCCTCGTCGCTTGACATCTGGCATCTGGATGCATAGGCAGCTGGAGGCTATCGGAGGCTTCAACCATTGATTACGCAGCTGCAATGTCTCCCGCCGAATCAACGATGAGTTGCTCACTGATGAAGTCCGGTTTGGTGCAGATGCTTAAAAATCCTGCGCTAGCTAACTGATCGCCTTGGGTGCTAAGCGTGCAATGTGAATCTACATGTCATATTTGGTAAAGGGGTATATAGTTTTTCCCCATATTATCCACGAAAAAGCAGCGCGTCTGCCGACTGGCTTGTGTAGTTGGCTCGATGCCCCGCGCCGCGCCAAGACCCGTCCTTCTGATTTTTTGAAAACAGACAATATCCTCTTTGACCCAGGGACGAGGCTTTGCTCATGATCACAAAGAATTAAAATCCGTCCGCGACATCTGAAGAGAATGCCCACGAGCGTCACGCCCGGCAATTTTGAAAAACGCGATATGGGCGATGATCGGTTCTGTCGTGACCATCGTTGGGAACGCACTGCCTGATCTGCTGATGATTTGCTAAGAACGTGCTTTAACGACAGTCGTTAGCGACGTGTCTTAGGTGGGGTCGAGCTATGCGTGGTGAGATACTGGGGTTTTGAAGTCGCGGCGCTGGAGCGACGAAGAGAAGCTTGGAATTGTCAATGTCGGTGGACACGGATGGTGCGACCGGTCACGCAGGTGGCGCAAGCGCCACGGAGATCACGCGTCAACAGATCTATGCGTGGCGGCATGATCTCGAAGAACAAAGACTTTGTCGCCTGACGCAAAGTTGCGCTTCTTCCTTTCCTTTCGAAATTTCGCTGAACACGGCGTTCCCGCCATGCGCTGAACACAGCTCCCACCGTCGCGGGCCCGAATTGGCGGTCGAACTGCGCTGCGCAACGGCCGCACTGCACTTCGACAGCACATGGCTGCTTGGCGCTGACGCAGCTAATCCGTGCTGTGGGAAGCAGTAATGATTGTCCGGGCACTGGCGTTGCCGGCGTCTACGTGGCTTGGGTGTCACGGAACGATGCGCAAAGGGCATGCTGTCTTGCTGACGCTGACCCAGGAATGTCCGCCCGAAGCCCGAAGGGCGGTGCGTCTTTCGCCTTTCGCGGCCGCAGGGAGAATCGGCTCAAGTCTGTATTTGGTAACGGTCAGGGCTTTTGCTCTATTATAAGTCCTGGAACGCGGCCGCTTCCCTTGGCCTGCATGACGCGAGGGGGCCGCCCGTCTGACGCTCCGCGCAGCTTTGCAAATGTTGTGGGAAGGCATTGACTGGCGCGGCCGGATTGGGGGCGCCGCCCGTCGCGTTGGCTGAATATATAGGCTAAAGCTTTTGTTTTAATGGCGCCTTATCCACGTGCATTGTGGTAAGCCATGTGCATGGTTCGAATGTAACGCAAAACTCCCGAATGAATCCCGCCATATTGCAAAGCGCTGATTGCGGCTTTGGCAGGCGGAAAAATGGCCAAGATCTCGGCGACATTGCGGGTCCACGACCACTGGGTTTCAGGCCCTCCGCTGCGGATCGCAAAAGTTGCAGAAGCTGGCCTTCGGCAAGTCATACGGAAAAGATCGAGCGGCGAGATCGAGCAGCTGGAACGGCCCTGAAGACTTGCTACTGGCCGTGGCCGAGGGCGCTGAAGCGCCCTCGACGAAGGTCAGGACCGAGCCGGCAACCGGATGATCTCTGCGCCCGCGCGCGTCCGACGTCACGTGTCTCGGGATGCGACACGCGCGAGCGGTCGTGGACTTGAAATCCCGGCACATTGCTGCGCTGACTGTGGGCGGCGATCTGCGCCGTGGTGGGGTGAGGATGTCAGCGAACTGGGACCATGATTGCAGCCCAGATGAAGGGGTTCAAGATGCGCCCGGATCAAGAAGTCCGTCGCCGCTGCGAAGCGGATGGGTGCAGGAAGCCGCAACCCAGCCGTCCGATCCCGGGCAGCATGGCAGGCCCGACGTGCTGGCTCATATTTTAAGTCGCGAAGTTTGACGATCAATCTTCCCTTATATGCCAGCCACGAAGATCTTCGCCCGCCATGGGCTGCAGACATCCCGAGACCACCTTGTGGGCTGGTGCGGGGCGGGCCATGAAAGCGCCTTGTCCGCCACTGATGAACAGGATCGAGGCTGACATCATGGAGCGACCTGCTTGCATGCGGATGACACGCCGATCCGGGTGCTTGGACCGATCTTTCGCGACGAAAGGGCTTGGTAAAGGCGTTCAGGCGGGAACGGATCTGGGCCTATGTGCGTGACCATGCGCCCATGGGCGGGGATGCGCCACTGGAGCCGTCTATCGGTTTTGCGCCGGATGGAGGAGAGCATGTTTGGACCACCTGGCTAATGCCAGCGGTATCCTTCAGTGCAGCGGTTACAAGGGTTAATGCCAAGTCTTCTACGTCGCCTGGACTCTGATGGTTTTTGCCTCGTTTTACGCGAGGCTTCCTGTTGGGCGCACCTGCGCGCCGTGATTCCACGACTTCTGGGCATCGACCAAATCCGAGATCGCCCGCGAGCGCTCGACCGGTCGGCAACTCTATGACGTTGAGCGCGATATCAGTGGCCAGCCTGCTGAACGTCCGTTACGACGCGGCACGTCAAGAGTTCAGCCTGCCGAAGGTTAGGCGTTCTTTACTTGGTCCGAGCAACAGCTTCTGGGCATCACCGGGAAAGAGCAATTTGGCCAAGGCGCTCCGCTATGGCCTCAACCGTCGGGAAGCCTTCAGCTTTGTTCCTGGAAGACGGTCGCGTGGCCATCGACAATATCCAGCTGAGCGCGCCCTCGACCGATTGGAATCGGAAGAAAGAACGGCTTGTTTGCCGGGGCCGACACGTAGCAGAACACTAGACCGCGCCATGACATCATTGAAACCGCAAAGCTAACGGCTCAACGCCACAGGCCCTATCTCGCCTTGACACCTCGACCGCATCCATGATCACAAGATCATCCGCTTAGATGACATGGCTGCCTGAACCTGGGTGCCGATGGCTGCGCAAAACATCAAGCTGCATAAGCGCGGTAATATGGAGCGGTTACCGTTCTGTCCCTAAACTGCGGCCAGCCTGAGTTCGCGACCGCTTCCGCAGCGCGTCTGTTCGCCCGGGCCTGTATCAGTTGGCGCTGACGAGACTGCCGCAGTCAGTTTACCGTCACTTCGAAAGAACGCCACACTCGCACGCGACGAAGCTCGACCTGCGCATCTGGATCGCGGCGATGTTCCTCGTGGTTTGACGTCCTCCAAGGGCCATCTTCCGGTGGTGATGTTAAGGCTGTTGGGCGTGAACCCAGAAACTGGTGGAACTCGCCCACGCCATTCGCGAGCTCATGGAGATCGTCCACGGGGTCGCTGGCCGTCTGGTCAGGAGTGTAAGAGGTCGACGAGGCCTTCATCGGCGGGAAGCCCAAGTTTCCGCCATGGGGAAGAAACAGCGCGCTCGAGGAACAGGAAAGCCGATCGCTCTGGTGCCGCAGGGCGCGCGAACGGACAGGCCGGCAGTCCTGATCGCGAATGCTCAGGGGTTGGACGATTGAGCCCATCATGGAAAGTTGGGATAGACCCAAATTTCGGGCTGATCAACCGACAAACTCAAGCTAACCGGTAAGTGGAGCGGTCGTATTCGCGAGCCACTTCCCGTGCAAGCACAACCAGCGCGAGTAATGGCCAATCGAAAGACCAGCGCGCATAACACCGCGAGGCGGTAAATGCCGTGGTGCAGCCGGAGCGCTAAATGCGCCGTTATCCCGCCTGACAGAAGCACCTTCAGCGTTACCTAATGAGATCTCCTGGCGCTGGAACCACCGCGTCCCGAGACGAAAAGTGCGTAAACGGAAACTCCTGTTCTGGCTCCCGATGCATCGAAAACCACGGCTCCGTATGAAACCGATCCGGTAGTTGACCAGATGCGAGGTCTTTTTGTGTGATGCGGGTGGGCCGTGAGATCGCGTTCGCACCCTGCATGGGGCTCCGTCTGGCCCGTAGCCCTTATTTATCACGAAAGCCCAATTGGAGCCCAGGTTGACCATGCTGAGCATGGAGTTCTTCGTAGTTGCGCATCGGTATGCCTGTGCGCGAACGCCCTTAGCAGAAATTGGACTCATCCTGGACATCTGCGGCGCGGCCCGTCTAAGCGCTCTTCGCCCGCGCGTGCCAAATTCAGGCACTTTGAATTCAACGGTCCACGAACGAAGCGACTTTCAGACCCACTCTCCCAACTGTTAACCTTTTACTGAGACGGCCGCGGCGTTCGAGGCATTGATGCGGTGGGAATCGGCAAAGAATTTAGGGGCAATGGTGACTGAGTTTAATAGATAGTTCGTCTTAAGGGTCCGGCCAGACCACAGGTGATCCAGGAGGTTGATGTTTGTGGGCGGATCATGGGGCCCTCTTTCGCATGATCCGGAAACCGGTTCCTGGAACCTCGTCGCACGCTGTCGAACGTTGAAACGCAGAGGGACACGTACGACTGTCTACCTTTTGTCGCGTTATCTGGACGAGGCGCTGAATGAACCAAGAAAATGAGAGCAGGGGCGAGTGAACGTTTTTTCAAGGTCGTTACGGCGGGACCTAACGGGAACCTCGAACTGAATGCAATGAGTACTAAACGCCAGAGATCTCTTCGGATTTCGTCAGGCTTACTTCCGCGCCGGGTCTGCACCCTACCGATCAACTTGCGCACGGGCGCGGCCCATGCCCTTGAGGCTTCTGCAGAGACGCGACCACCGAAGCTTCCCGGATATCGCCGATCTCAGCGGCAAGGCCTTGTTCCCCGGCGTGTCCCACGGCTTTTGAGGACCTACACCCGGGCTTGCGCGAAGTTTGTGGGGGCTATGCCGGCTCAAGTGACCAACGCTTCTGACCGCAGATGATCGGGCAGGTGATCCCCGCATGAATTGCTGTGGGGCGGTAGTTTCTGCTCCGATCCGTTGCAGTAGATGCGCGATGCGGCCTCGCCGGATTTCGGGGTGTTGCTTGCGGAAGGGCAAAATGTGGATGCGGCGCTGCTGTCCGACCCTATCCTGATACGCCTGAAGGTTGCCAGACGGCGAAGACGCTCGGATGCGCTGATTAAAAACTGCGCTGCGACGTAGCCATCAGGTGGATCGTCCCGCACCTCCTTGGCAGCGTTAATCGTGTTATGACGCTCGCTTCCCGACGGCACCGGGCTCGCAAAAGCCGATTTCTGGGCGTCTTTGTTAGCCGCGGAAGCACAGCGCGGTGGCCGCAGCCAATGATCATAGACGACAGGGCATCGGTGATAAAGGACCGCTTTATTCATTCCTTGTTCCAGCAGAGGCGATCAGAAAACCTCGTTGAGTCAATTTGAACAGGCGGATGACGTATGCAATGACGTGTCGCACTTCCTGACTAGCCCCCGGCCGTGATGTTGGCCCCTTGGCGACCGTGGCTGGTCCGCTCACGGATCGCAGTGACGAAAACCGCCGGGGGGCTTCACTGGATGTCGCGCGGATGTCTTGGCATTGGGCCGATTTTTGACGCCACAGAACCGGAGGGCATAATGAGGCAGCTAGTCTCGCGGCGGTTGATCCGGAAGGAGAAGCTTGAGGCTTCTGTCAACAAATGCGCCGCAAGCCGTTGATCGAAGACAGCCGGTGACTGGTTCTCAGAGCATGACATTCCGCAGCCTGGTTCGTTCTGATGCCACTTTGAATGGCAGCGGCTTGAAGAAGCGTCAACGACGGCCAGCGCAGAAGAAGATCGTGCGGTCGGATATCTTGAATAAAGGCTATCACTGGCAAACTTCTTTGCCCGTCAGCGGCTAATCCTGCGGCCATGATCGCCCGCCCCCGCCTGGACGCGTGTGAGCTTTGCGGTTGTCGCGCAGCGCTGGTGGCTGGACGAGAGATCAAGAGAAATAACCGTTTTTGAAAGATATCCCTCGGAAACGCTGAAGTTGCGCGGAGCGCGCGGGATGGAAAGATCTCGACGATGATTGAAAAAGTGGGACACGAAGGAGTTTTCGATCCGCACCTGCAATCGAGGCTTAGCGAAAGGCGCAGTTTTGGCCAAATTGTCACAGGCAGTCTGCTCAAGCCGATCAATATAGAATGGTTACCCTGACCGCCGTTGATCGCCCCCGGAATTCGCTCACCGAATGAATGGTTAAGTTGGCGCTCTTGGGGGGATTGAGGTGAAGGGGCAGGTTCCATTCAACGTAATCTCGACATCCTAATGTGCGTATGGCGTGCTGAACGAGGCTGTGATCCTTGGCGAGATCGGCGGAGAGGTCCGAGACCTGCCCCTCGAAGCGCTTCCAAGCCTGGACCGAAGGGGTTTTTCGCGCGAGCGGTGGATCGGCATCGATAAGGCGCCTGGCAAACGAGCATTGGCCGCGATGACAAACGTCCTCATATATCGAAGCGCCGCCATTGATGATCTAACAACAACCTGAACCATTACCCAGCTTGGTTCCATAATGACTGCCGTTTAAAATGGCGGAAAGATTTGTGAGTCTTTAGCTATTCGGGTTCCGGTGTGCCCATGCCTTCATTCAGGACTTTCGCCCAGATGTCGACAATGCTTCGGAAAAACTCCTGGACAGGTAGGCGCCAAAACGCCTTGAACGGGCGGTTTGTCGGGTTAAACGGTCTGGATATGTCAGAATGTTTCAGCCACAATCCGTAAACAATCCCTCAAGAGTTCCGAGAACCTCGTAGGGGCGACATCTCCGTACCCCCTCATCCACAATTGAGCACCCATTGCATTGTGAATCGTCTGTCGTCCAAATCCACTTCACCAGAAAGGACTTTCCGATAAGCCTCCCGATGTCGTTGTTTCGCCAAAGAAGCGCAAACCAAACGGCAAGCTTGCGGCGGTTGCAGATACGGGGAGGTGGGAACTGCGCCTCTACGATGGCGCGCAGTTTGGCATTGGTTCGAGTATTCTCGTATCTCCCCGATTCCACAGGTCGCGATGTTCCTCCCAAGGTTCCGCAATGTGGCAGCAGAAGTGCGTCTTTGCTTTTTGAAGTGAATTTACCAGTTCCGAGGGACAGGCGCGCTTCTTGGGTGGCCCGATTGAGACAGTTTGGCCGGAAATTCCAAATCTGCTGATTGAAGGCGATCGTCGCATCGGATGCATTGCTGGCGTCGGCATCCGGTGAAGGCGTGCGCGACGGGGCTTTGTTTTTAAGGCAGGGCAGGCATAGCTGGCTCCATTGAATGGTCATTCAATCATTATCCTTTGCTTTTTGGGACTCAGGTCAAAGTCCAGGGCTTTTGATCAAATTTGGTGGAATTCGAAAAAAGGTTGTTATGATGACTACATCCTCCGACCCAAGGCCGCAGTCGTCATCATTGGTGGCGTTCTTCGGCTTGCAACAATCGCCTACCATTGACCGGCACTGACTGACCGACGTGGTGGTGCTGGAGAGGCAGACAACTGACTTCGGGCACACGTTGGCAAATGCCGGCAAGGGGAGATCGTCGCCAGCGGTATAGGAGCCGAATGGGAAATTGTGACCTTTACCTGCATGGGCGCAATTTTATCGCGGCTTAGGCGACAAGAAACCGGCAGGCAACCACGTGGCGCGAGGTTGGCTATATCCAGCCAGCCGCACTCTGAACGGGTGGAGGAAATGCCGCGGTCGCGGCCTTCAATGAGGTGAAATGGGCTCGAAGTGCATGAGTCTCGCCAAAAGAGGCCGCAGAGCGTTTCCAATCCGGAGATTGGCTAACACGCTGGCCGCCTTTTGGTATCCCAAGGAGGCGCACTAATCTGTTGATACACGATGGCATTTGGCGCGCGGCGCGCGTAATCGTGGCGCGAAGGTGTTTGAGGTGTCGCGGTGCAGACATTCTACAACCGTGATGGGCGTGCTGTTCCGGTGTGCGCACGGATCAGGGGAGCATCCGCAAAGCTGAGCTGTCGTCATCGCCCGCGGGCTGTGGTCGCGCCAGATCGGCGCCGGCGCGGGGCTGAACCCTGCCGCTTTCAGGGCGGCGGAGCATTTATCTCATCACAGAGCAGAATAGAACGGCCTGTCGCGCGATCTGCCGCTGCTCGAGAGACCGCACACTGTCTGACTACCGTGAAGAGGGTTCGCGGCCCTGCTGGTGGGTCTGTCGAGCCCAAATGCGGCGCCCGCTGGAATGGTTGATGCATGCCCGAGGGGTTCTCATTCGGTCGAGAATCGAACCAGATTGTGGAGCGGATGGACCCCGCTCTGGAAGCGGCAAATTCAAAACGCGTCCTTCGGTTGCAGAGCCGGTTGTGCGCAAGTTCCTTCTGCGGCCGGGAGCTTTTACCCCGACCTCGTCGCGCCGTGGTGGGCGAAGCGCCGGGGTTGGCAATTGCTGGTTGGCGGCGGGAATGAACTCGCTGGGAAATTCTTTATGGCCCCGGTATCGGCAAGACGCTGGCCATTGGATTCGTCGAGGCCGCTTGCCCGGTCCGATCCACCGGTTTGCAAAGCGTTGACCGATTTGCCGATGGCAGCCACAACACGCCTGCCCTCTCGCCGGGCCCGGACGCCTGTAACTGCTGGCGAAAAGCTTTGGGCGCACATTTCCAACGACAGCTTTTCAAAACAGCGCGCGGGCCAGAAGCGTTCGCGCTCTATGACCGGCTCAAAAGGGCCGCCGGCGTATTTCAGCGAGAAGCCACGGCTGGAGCTTTCCGATTGGTGTCGCGCGCGACACCAGGAAGCCGCACAGATCGACGCCTTACAGTTGGGGTCGCCAAGAACTGGTTTGACCTGGCATGCCGAAGAACACCAGCGCGCACGTGAAGATGCAATCTGATGGACATGAGTTTCGATGTCAAAGTTCCTTCGTGCAAGGAACGCGATCGCCTGCGCGTTTGCTAACGGATTCAAGTTTGCACAACGTCGACGTCCAAACCGGGCCGCGGTTGTCTATACCGCCTGGGCAACGAGGCGGGCGGGTTCGAGGCCGATCTCACACGTCACCGCAATGGCGCAAGACCGCTTCATGAGTCGTAGTCGGCGAACAAGTCACGCCATACCGAGACTTGGTGCAGCGGCACATCGGCCCAGATGAGTTTTGTAACGGCGACCGTGTTACCGACGGCATCCACCCAGATCAATCTGCACGGCCGAAGGCCCGCCTATTTTTGGCTACGGTCACGCGTGCGGACGCTGTAAACGAGGCCTTCCCCTTCATGTCAGCCGCCCATATCGATGTCGGTCTGTTCCGGTCTAATGCGTTTGCGGGTCTACCTATATTGCGCGAGTTGGGCTGGGATTGCATGTTGCCCAGCCCTGCATGCGGTTTTCAAATTTACGATTGCTGGCCGATGCGGGCAAAGAGCACGGTCTAACGCAACGCTCGGATGCAAAACCTGTCCCTCGCTCCGGCTGGAGAAAGCGCTATCGCGATTGTCGGTGTCGATGTAGACAAATACCCGACAACAGCCGATCGAGGCCTGGGGCTTGGCTTTGCGGTGAAGCTGGATAAGCCAAATGGGTTTATGGGAGAGACGCCCTTAGCACAGATCATAAGCCGCAGGCAACCCAAAGCGTCGCATGCTCCAGTTTCCTGCTAAAGGATTCCTCACCGCTGATGCATGGACGAAATCATCCATCCTGGATGGCATGCGGTGGGAATATATCCAGATCGGAGATAACGGTCACACATTGGGGGGTGCGGTTGGAATCGGCTTTGTCAAGAACGGACGAACCTTTGTCGCAGGGTCGTCAAGTGTGGCAGATGGACCGATTGAAAATCGCGGACAAGCCAGATTCTGCAGCGCCGCGCTTGAAGCGCACTCTGCTTGATCCCACTATGGAGCGTGTGAAGAGGGTAAGGACCGTTTGAGCGGGTGCCCCATCGGAGGGCAGGAAAATATGCATGAAATGCAACCTACCTCGCGCCGAAAAGGCGCTCCTTAAGCGGTATTTCCTCTTCAATCTACTGCTACGGAAGAAGGGGAAAGCTCCCCCCTTCCTCAGGGTTACGGAAAACATGGGCGAAAGGGGATATCGGCTAACGGGATCGGCCTGATGTTCGCCAGGATCTGCCTTCTCGTGTTGGGGTCTTGGTCGTGAATGGTTTGGTAAGGGGTTTGTGCGCCAGCAAAGCGGCATTGGGTCTCGTGGCGGCATTCCCCGCCGCAAGAGCGGAGCTCGACTGGCGTTTCGCCCGGGCGAAAATCGATACTGGAAAGATTACTCGCACGGAAAAAACTACTCGCACTAACGGTAATCTCTCAGAGCGGGGCGCCGCTTAGCTGGCATCGACATCGCTTGCGAGCCGATGTCTAAGGTCAAACCAAGATTGGATCGCTGCCTCGCGCCTTGTAATCCGCATTAACCAACCATATTTTCTTCTGCACAGCGACCGGGCCTCCAAGACGAGCCGAAGCTGCATATTATCAATCGGACCGGAAGGGCCTACCAAGCCGTAATGCATCTTGGTCGACCGCGTTCTCGAACTGTCCGCAAGGCCATCCAAATTTCAGTCATCGTTCGCAGGTCAACGTCCGCATATTAGATCGGACATCCAAGCCAGGAGTCGAGCATGGCCAAGTCACCGCCTCGGTCTTTCTCTACGATAAGCCACCACCGGTCGCGCTGCGATTGAGGCAAAATCGGAAAATAGACGATACTCGATGACAGGTCGCCTTTGGGCGGACCGGATCGGTATTCAATTGGCGTCGCATATCCACATCAGCAATTCGACATCGAGATTATCTAAAGATGGTTCGGTCTCTACCCACTCTGCCCCCACATGCCGATCGCCCTCCACCACCGGCTGGATGTCGCGCATCAGCGTCTGTCAGACGGTAGGGTGCAATGTCTCGGGCGACCTGCCATAAATAACGCTACGCGCCACTACCGCAGCCTCTTCCCAGCCTCACGCAAGGCGCTTGGACAAGAGGGCGAGACTCCGCCGGCAGCCGGCGCAGTTCGTTGAACCTGGTCGATCCGGCGTCAATTCCCGCAGCAGCACCATCGTCCAGCGCGTGCAGAGAAGCCTCTGAACGCCATCGCAAGCGGGCAAAACTGTTTGTAACTGAGAATTCAGTCATCGTGCGCCTCCTGGCTTCGCGTGCTTTCCAAGCTTCATACGGCTCAGCCACGCTCACGACTGGGTTCAAATACTATACCACATTATGTGTCTAGTCCTGTATCTGGATTCCGATTTCGCTGCGGCGCAGGCTGATCTCACCCCGGATCGCCGCATGGATTGAGGCAGGCGCGGTGGATACAAGGAAGATCAATTCATGGGCCACTGCGTCCGATATCCAAACTTTAAGAGGGGTTTTTAGTCACACCAACAAACAACGAATGATCGAAAGGCGTTACCGAAGCGATTGTCCCGCAGTAGAGGGCGAGGCCATGCGCGGCGTGACATGGGTGAGAGTGAAAGAGTTCGCCAGCGGCGAATGGCCGATCGGGGGGAAAGCTCTGACAACTGCCGATGTGAAAAGCAGTTTCAGTCCGACGCTCGCTAAAACCCGCCATCTGCGATTACACTATGAATGGAGACGAAAACCATTCTGACCTTCAATCGCCCAGAACTCATACTGTCACCCTCTTCGAGAGGCTTGGCGGGTCTGCGTGAGTTCGGCCGGAATCGTCGCGGCGCCATCGCAGCGCATTGTGCAACCCGGTCATCAGGGAACGCTTTTCTACAGTATGAAGACCGGGCCCAAATAATGTCGATGAGTAAGGGACACACCTGTGATTCCTTCCGCCGCAAGGAAAAAAGCCCCCCCCCCGAGGTCCTGGACAACTACCGGGGTCGCGTAAATGCGCCGATGCAACATCGGGCGAATGAACATTAACGCCGCTGAATATGAACGCAGCATCAGAAACTGATTATCCTGAACACGATGAGTGCTCTGAACTACGACGGGACCTCCTGCTCATGGTCCATGACCTCCTCCGCTTCCTGGAAAGAGACATCCTATCACAACCGAATAGAAGCGCAGGGACTTATTACTATGGAGTAATTCCATCGAAATTAGACGTTTTTGAGCATCCCGATGAGACTTGGACATGAAGGAGGCTGGCGGGATCAATATCGTAAATATGAGCCACGAACGACGGGCATGCATGCGGTGTTTTCGAGCCCGATGGACGCCTGGGAAAAGATGAACAACCGCTTCTTGGGTCCCCGGCATACCTGCCCGATGCACCACGTTTGGCTATTGCCCTGTCTGGCAAAAGCTCGGATGGTCGCGCATGGTTTCAGACAAGAGAAAAGTGACTGGGGCGATCAGCAGGTGACTTCTTCGAAATCCGCAGGCCATATGCTACGTTGAGGGTTCGAGAAGGTCGGCTGATCCTTTTTCGGGGCGACCATCGTGATGCACATGCTTCCTGAAAGGCAGCATTCATAGGCGCCCACAGCTGCTTAGCAACAAATAACCTTTCAGTAATTAGTCCTTATCCGTGGGTCGCAATGATGCTGAACACTTGCTCTTTCGCATCCAGACTGCCAGCGGGGTCGTTTCGGACCTGACAGCGTTATTTTGTACATATGACCAGCGTAGAATATAGCAGGCGGTTGGAATCGGGCATTCGGTGGCTGGAACACAGCGCAAGGTCGAATGTCTTGCGCGCCACATACAGAGAAGACAGTGCGAAGGTTGCGTGGGAAGCACCGTGAGATGCGTGAGTTTAGGCGTAGAGCCGTGGACACGAGCGATACAAGTCGCTTTTCCGCGTCAGTACATAAGCGGCGTGGCACACCCCTGAGAAGACCGGATACTTCATCGCGCACCTGAAACGCTTCCTGCCGACCTGCGAAGCGCTGCATCCGCCGCAATGGGCGAATATTTCCTTCGGGCGAAAACAAAACATGTTCGCAGCGCTGCAA
>Ga0163217_1004000_pt1 | contig 15334 bp, 15 predicted proteins | sample SynspAceP_FD_185933 | JGI IMG/M metagenome (GOLD analysis project Ga0163217, IMG submission 185933) | Saline lake microbial communities from Ace Lake in Antarctica - Synechococcus sp. Ace-P (PacBio error correction) | ecosystem: Environmental > Aquatic > Non-marine Saline and Alkaline > Saline ...
AAAGAGAGGAGATCAGGCCGCCCCCCCTTAAAAAAAAACCAACAAAAACCTTGCCCCCCCCCTGGCCCCCCCAACGGGGCCGGCCTGGAGCCAAAAAACGCCTTCCGGAGGGTGGTGGGGGTTCATGCAAGGGATGGAACAAGGGCCCCCCCCATAGCCTTGCAAAAAAGCTATTTTAAGGTTTTTTTTTTGGAAAAATCCCACCCTCCTCAGCGGTTTTTAAATGGTGTTTTTTTGATCTGTTGGGATTTTGGGGAAAAAGGATTCCCGTTTTTCCCTCCCGAAACCCGGTTTTCCGGTTTTCAATGAAAGGCTCGCCGTTCCCGCCCGCCAACCAGCCTGGGAGCTAGAGGGGGCTGTCCCCATCCACTGGAGCGAACGCCTGGCCAACACTGAGGGCAACTGCTAGGAAGGTGGCAGTGATTCCTTTGAGTCTGAGCATGGCGATGTCCGTGGCGTTTCCCTGTCCCAGCGCTCCCCTGGCCATGGTTTTGGCCCTTGGGGCCATGGCCCCTTGTTCTGGCGGCTGCTGGTCTGCTCCGGGAAAAGAGAACCGAAGCGGCAAATCGAAGAAACATGGAGCAGCGATTGCAGCAGGTCCGAGCAAACGGCTTGCAGCCGGCACGCAAGCAATCCGGCCTGATCCAGCCGCAAACCTCAGCCCGGAGTGGTCAAGTCGCTCACCTTCCGCGCATGGGCAAAGTGGCCGACGAATCGCCTTGCCGCAAATCTTAACTGGGCGCGACGGAACCAGCAGCGGATCTGCCCTGCACATGGAACAAGGCAACCTGGCCTGCGGCTGAAATCCTTGCCCTGATTTCCTTGCTTTGATGGATGGGCCACCCTTGGCCCTCCCCCATTGAGCCTGAAGCCCGCCCGTCCGACTCTGGTTCGGCCACCTGATATTGGCGTGAATTGCCAGCTTGAGCATCGGCCACCACCCAGGTCGAGGCCAGGCTTGACTTTCCGTTCAACCTGCACGGCGACCAACCTGGCGCGCAATGAGGCCGAGACAGTCTCCAACGGTGGCCTTAATCTCTATCGACCGGATCCCTGCAATGTACGACCGCAGCGCCGGGGATTGTCTTGTCGAGAAGCAATGACGAGGGTGTCCTGTCCGTTTTCCCTGGAAAGGAGCGCCCGGTTGGCCAAAAGCTGGACTCCCCGCAGCTTTGAAACGGAACTGTTTGATCTCCGCCGAATGGGCCGCGAAAGGTGCTTTGAGTGATCTATTAACGGCGCGCGTGTGCGGCATCACTCCGTAGTCAGCGCTGTGATCGCAACCCGCGCAAGAGGTCTGTCCATATCGCTCTGACATTCTGGCCTTGAGTGTGGCTTCAGTGTTGTTTTTGCTGGTTGAAGTGCCTGAGGGCAATTGCCCTTCTTCCCCGTGGCCGCCTCGTTTGATGAACACCGGCCAGAGGCGGTGAATCGCCGTTGGCCTACCAGGCCGAGCGTTATGCCGTGCTGGGGTGAGGGAAGAGGGGGTCGCCGGGGTGAGAGCCTGCCAGTTCCCGGTGCGTGTGCGCTGGGGATGCAGCAAGCGCCCGGGCTGGCCATCGCCTGACGGGGGAGATCCATGGCTGCCGCGGTGGAAGGTGAACGATCAGCCGGTGCCGGCAGCTTCAGCCTTGCCCGGCCTGGGCGTCCGGCCAGCACCCCTGTCAGTGGCCTGCTTTCGGGACGGCCAGCTGGTTGGCGACATGATCTGTGGCTGGTTGATTCACCTCCGGGGCACAGGCGTCTCACCTCGGATCAACTTAAGGTCCGTCATGGCCAGCGCTTCGATCATGGAATCCTAATGCTTTGGGAAGTCATCTGGTCTTCTGTGCAGGTAGTAATCGTCAGTCCGAGCATAGGCCCTGGATACCGTGTCTTCTGTCTCAAGGCCAGGTCGGGCGGGGCGGCGGCCGTAGAGCACCAAGAAGAGTTGCCCCATCGCCGCGGTGGTGCTGTTGCAGATTCGAGGACAACCGGGCAGGCTCTGAGCCGCTCGGGCCGTGGGCAGCGAGCAACTGGCGGGCCCGCTGATCTCCAGTCCTGCTGCTCGGATCCCTCCACAGGGCAGGCTGGAAACGAAGCGATTCAAAGATCACGATCGAGATTAACGCACCCTGCGGCAAGGGCGGGCCGGGTTGCCGATCACCAGATTCGACATCCAGACAATGGCTCTGCAGGGAATGCTTGGTCTCCTGGCGCCAGTGCTCCAGCACCCAGGCTGCATTGCGCTAGTTGCCATGGGTCCCGCCCACCACCAAGCCCCGCCCATCCGCCATCAAGCATCCTTCCTCTGCAGGCTGGTCGCCCAGCCTTTTGGCCCAGCCTTTACAGGTGTTGGCCCATGGCGATCAGAGTTGATTCAGCCTCTGAAGCCTTAAAAAGAAGATGGCCATCCCCCCCCCGTGGTGGCCGCCGTCAGACAGGCCTGGCAGTGGCAGTGGCATCAATTAATGGGTTGGGGCTGGGGCCAGCGATCCGAAGGCAACACCCGCCGCCCGGCCGGTGCCTTTGTGCCTTCCGCGCTGCCGCCAGCGCCGGCCAGCCTGGTCAGCAACGTGCTGATTGTGGGGCGCAGCTGCCCCTTGGCCGCACCGCATGAATCGCGTTTGTATACGGTGCCTGGCTTGGTCTGGGCCTGCGCAGCTGCAGGGATCGCTTGAGCTGCTGGTCGTGGAGCCTGATGCCGAAGGCCGGGCGCTGGCGCTTCGTGAACCCCCTTCGAGGCGCAGGAAGCCTTGATTGATCTCTACCCGCCGCTGCGGAGCGCCTGCGGAACCCGCGCCACCGTGCGGTGCTCTATGACCGGGGGGAGCGCCGCATTGGTTGGTGCGGAGAGAGAGCGCGCGGCGAGTGCGAATTGCCAATCCGTTGGCACCAGGCCAGACGTGTTGGCGAGGGAGTGACCTGCCGCGCTGGCCGGAGGCCATCGAGGGCTGGCGGCAGGCGGTGCAAGGGGCTGTCAACGATGGGGGTTGTACGCTGCGGCTTCGCCGCAACCAGGCGGCGCGATGACCGCGCTGAAAGCCGAAGCTGTTTGGCGTTCTTTCGCGAACTGGAGGCGACCCCTCTCAGCAGAATGGGCCCTGGATCTGGCGGCTCCCAACTAGCCTGGCCGATGTTGGTGCTGTCCCCACCCTGATCCCGATGGAGATGGTCTACGCCACCCTGTTCGGCTGCAGCCGCAAGCCGCTCTGCAGTTCCCGGCCCTGTGGGACTGGCGGCGGCGCTTCCATGGTCTGCCGGGCGTGGAGCCACCTGCTCCCGGAGGCCTGGGCGGCGCGACTACTTCGGTGCCCTGTTCCCGCGCAAGCCCTCGGGAATCGTGCCGGCCGGGCCCCCGATCTGGCCACAACTGGTGTCTGGATCCCCAGGGAGCGCCGGCCCATGAACCGAAAACCATCAAGCCGAGCAGCCAGGAGGCCAGAAGCCCGGCACAGGCCCGGCTGATTCCCGGTGTTTGAAGGGGGTCTAACGGGCCCTTCACACCATCAAACGACACGACCGGCGCGAAGGTGCTGGGCTATCGCCTCGCCCTGCTGCTGTCGCCCGCTGGCCAGGCTCCTGCCTCTGGGCTGTGGAGCCACGGCGGACCGTGCTCTGGCCTGGCTGCTCGTGATGGCGCTTCGGCCTTCGGCCGGCGCTGCGCTGGATTCACATCTATGTGCGTCCCCTGCATCGCGCCCTGCAACTGTTCTGGCTGCTGGGCTGCCTGGGCGGACTGGCCCTAGCACTGGAAGGGTGGGACGGCCATGATGCCTGCCCACATGGCCGCCTGATATCCCGCTGGATCTGGGCCGTTTGGACCGTTCTTCGCCGCCCCTCGCCGGCGTGGGCTTTCAAAGGAATTTTTTCTGCTTCCAAGCGGGCTCTCTGAAGCGGTCGGTGACGCTGCTGCTGCCGGTTGAGCCTGCCTGGGCCGGCTTGCACCGCTTCGATACCAGCACCGCCCTACCCTGCTGGCGGTTCAGGCGGGGCTGCTGCTGCTTGCCTGCCTGGCAAGTTCCGCGATGCCTGCCGCCGCGATGTGGGCGACAAGAGTGTCCTTTGCTTTACCTGGAGAACCAACGACAACGCCTCGAACGCGTGAGTTTGATCAGCGCCTGGTGGGAGTCGGCAAAGACTTCGGCATCAAAAACGCTGTTCGAGAACCTCAACTGCTGCATGTGGGTGAGAAAGAGCGGTGGCCTGAATGCGGCCCCAACGGGGCTGCAAGTCGACCCTGCTCAAGCTGCTGGCGGCCAGGAGACGCCCGGGGAAGGGGAACGACGGGCCTCGCACGGCTCAAGTGGTTGATGGTGAGTCCCAGGAGCCGGATCTTGAAGCCAGCCGCACCGTGCTGGGAGCAGTGACCGAAGGCTCGGCGAAAAGATTGAACCTGCTGCGTCGGTTCACCGCCGTCAGCGAGGCCCTGGGCGGAGGAACCAAGCGCCGAGAATCCGGGTCACACGGCCCTGCTGGCCGAGCCTGGGCACCTGCAGGGCGCCTTGACCAATGCCAGGCCTGGGACCTGGAAGCGAGCAGTGCCTGGAGTTGCTCGACCGGCTCGGCAATCCAGGACGTGGCAGCAACAGGTCGGCAATCTCTCCGGCGGATTCGTAAGAGGCTCGCCCTGGCCTCGGCCCTGGTGGCGGAACCGGATGTGCTGCTGCTGGAAGTGAACGCGACCCAACCAATCTCGATGCCAGTGCATCGAGTGGGTGCAGGGATCAGCTGGAGGCTTGAGCGGTGCCCTGGTGCTGGTTTCACCCCGGACCGCTACTTTCCCTCGATCGGGTCAACCGCCGGATCGTCCGAGGTGGATCGGGGCGAGCGCGCAGCTACGCCGCCAACTACGCCGCCTACCTGCAGAACAAAGGCCGATGAGGAGGCCGCCGAAGCCGCCACCGCCGCCAAGTTCACAAGGGAGCACTGCGGCGGGAGCTGGATGGCTCAGCGCGGCCCCCCAGGCAGGAGGCACGAAGCAGAAAGCCCGGATCCAACGATCGAGGCATGCGCCGAGGCACCCACATCTGCCGCCAGGCCAAGGGGCCCAGCCTCAGCCTCAGCACCGCAGCCGGCCGGATCGGCAAGCGGGCGATCACGCCGAGAACGTGTCGATCGCCGTACCGGGCGGGGGGAACGCAGTCCTGCTGCGGGAGTTCAGCTACGAACTTCAGCCCCGAAAGAAACCGGTCCGGGATCATCGGCCCGAACGGGCTCGGCAATCCCAGCTTCTTCGATCTGATCGCCGCCGGCGGCAGGCCCGAAGGCGGCAGCCTCGAAAACTTGGTAGCAGCACCGTGCAGCTGGCCTACTTCGACAACAGGCCCGAGGCTCTGGTCGCTGGCCGGTGGCCTGGACCCGCAAAGTGATCGAGTAACGTCAGGAGGCGCAGCCAGAATCGATCTCGCGGGTCCAGGTCAGCGCATCCCAGCTGCTGGAGCGCTTTTTGTTCCCGCCCTGCCCAGCACACAGTCCGATCAGCCAAGCTCCTCGGGGGGCGAGCGGCGAACGGCTCTATCTCTGCCGGCTGCTGATTCCAGGCCCCACACGTGCTGCTGCTCGAATGAGCCACCAACGATCTGGATGTGCAGACGTTGACCGTGCTCGATAAAGATTTCTCGAGGATTTCCGTGGCTTGCGTGTGGTGGGTCTCCCACGACCCGTTACTTCCCTCGATCGGCATCCATCGCCCGCCTGTTTCTGGTTCGAGGACGGCCTGCCAAGCGCCTTTGAGGGCAACTAACAAGCGCCTATCCTCGGCCGCAGGCGCGGCCCGGCCACAGCGCAGGCGACCTCCAAACCGGCGGCCGCGAGCCCCAAGGCAGCCAAGCGGCGCCCCCAGCAAGCCCCCCCGGTAAAGGCTTACTGGCAACAGCCTCGCGCAGGCAATGGAAAACAAGGCGCCTGGTGCGGAAGACGGAGCGGCGGCGCAGTTTTCAGCGAAAAACCGCGAAACTCAGCGAGCTGGAGGGCCAGCTGCCGCCGGCTCGAAGCGCAGCGCAGCCAGCTGGAGCAACAGCTACTGGCGGGCGCTGAGCGCGACTTAAACGGCCAGCTCGACAGCCTCACCCAGGAGCTCCTCAGCCCTGGCGAGCGCATTCACCGCGCCAGGAACGCTGGCTTTGAGCTCAGCGACCTGCGGGCCTTGATCAGCTCCAGCCCCAAACAAAGCTTGCTCAAGGGCTGGCGGGCGCCCCGTAGGGTGAAGGCCGACATGATCTGGTTGTCGAAAACCGACCGTACCCATGAACACCATCGACGAGCACATCCGTAAGGATCAGACCGAAATCGAAGCCAGCCAAGACCGTTGGCGGACCAAGCCAGCTCGCACCTCCGAGGACGAGCTCAAAGTCGTGCAGGAGTACAAGACCCACCAACCCTGAAGACGACGCCAACGATCCCATTCCCTAGGAGGTTTATTGCGACCTCAACCCGGAAGCCCCCGAAGTGCCCGTCTACGAACGACTGATCCCCGCGATCCCCAGCTGCTCCCAGATGGCGGCCCCAACAGGCCCGTTTCAAGGGCCGTGAGCGGGTCACCGCCTGAGATTTGAGCACCTCGCTTCCCCAGCGCTCTCCAGCCGTGCAGATGCCTTCATCCAGTGCCTCGCCTGTCGAGCATTCCGATCTTGTTGAGGGCCAGAAAGCCGGGGCCTGTCCTTGAGGCCATGGCCATAGGCGAGCGCTTCCCTCTTCCACCACCGCCCATGATCGGCCACCAATCAGGGCTGCCGGCACCACGCAGGTGCCGAAGCAGCTGGTTCGCTCGATGTGGCGCAGAAATCGTGGCCGAGTCCGGCACCCAGCGCAGGCAAACGGCGATCAGGCCGGGGGATGTGTCGGCGACACGTGCCAATCTCCACTTGGCCGCGCTAAGAACGCGAGATTGGGGCACCAGGGTGGTGAAGGGGTAGTCCGCAATTTTCGGTTTCGCTGCTGAAAAGGCACGCTGATCAAGGTGCTTTTGCCGGCGTTGGGCAGGCCGGATGATGCCCACCTCAGCACAGCTTGAGTTCCAGCTTGGATCAAAGGCGCTCTCGCCCGTTTTGCCCTCGGTGAATTTCCTCAGGGCGCGGTTGCGGTTGCTGAGGTAGTGGCATTGCAGCCCGCCCGCGCCCTCCGCGCGCACCCGTCAGGCGTTCGCTCGGCTTCCACGAGATCAACCGATCAGCGCCAGGCTAACCTGATCAGCACCTTCGGTTTTCCACAGGGCACCCGCAACCACCAGAATCACCGCACCGGCAACCGGAGCTGCGGTTGGTCCGCCGCGACGCCCCTCTGGAGGCAGCAAACAGGCGTTTGGGTACTTGGAAATCAAGCAGGGTCTGCAGGGTTGGGGTCGGCCCTCCAGCCAGATGGCCCCGCCATGGCCGCCCATCTGCCGCGGAGGGCCCACCGGCCGGCCACATATTTTTCACGTCGGAAAGGCCACGATGCCGTCGCCGCCCCGGCCGCCCTGGACGGCGAACGCGGGCTTGAATCAATGAAACTGCAAAAAGGAGACCCTAAGAGCGGGCATGAAGCAAAGCCAACCCTAGGATCCGCTGCGTTGAAGGACCGGTCTTGGCAAAGGTTCGCTTCGAAGCAGGTCAGTAAAGACCGTTTCCAGCCCGCGGGGAGGTGCGGCCGGTGGAAGTGCTCCGCCCAGCTGGATCTGACATTCACGACAGGCGAATTTCTCGTCCTGGTGGGGTCCGTCGGGCTGCGGCAAGACACCCTGGCTGGGATCCCTGGCCGGATGGAAACGCCCCAGCAGCGGCCGTAAGGTGCTGGTGGGGATCGGGCGGTCACGGGGCTGCGCCGCCCAGCGGAACGTGGCGATGGTGTTTCCAAGAGCAACGCCCTCTATCCCACCTCAGCGTGGGCCCGGCAACATGGCTTCGGCCTGCGGCGCAGCGTCCCCTCAGCGCTGGTCCGCAACTGCTCCAGGACAGCCTGCATCCGCCTCAGCCAAGCCCCTGCCCCGTGGCCTGAGGATTCCCTCGCCCGGGGGAGGCCATCAAGCCGGCGGATCGCCACGGTGGCCGAACACTCGGGCTCAACACCCCTGCTCGATCGACTGCCGAAGGAGCTCTCCGGCGGCCAGAAGCAAACGGGTGGCGCTGGGTCGGGCGATCCGCCCGCCAGCCCTCGGTGTTTTCTGATGGATGAACCCCCTCAGCAACTCGACGCCAAGCTGCGCACCGCACCCGGGCCCAGATCGTTTGACCTGCAAGCGCCAAGCTCGGCACCCACCACCCTCTACGTCACCCACGACCAGGTTGGAGGCGATGAGTGGGCCACCGCATCGCCGTGCTCACGCGGACGGCTTCCAACAGCTCGGCACGCCGATGCAGCTCTAACAAAGTGGCCGTCGAAATCTTGTTTCGTGGCCCATTTCTCGGCAGCCCGCCGATGAAAAACCTGCTGCCGGTGCTGGTTCGGTGGGTGGCGACCAGGTGGCAGCTGGGCTCCAGGCGCTTTCTGGTGGAAGGGCCCAAGCGGCCAGGTCCCCTGATCCACTACACCAGCGGCGCATACGAAGGGGCAATCACCGCGGCCTGCGGCCCAGAAATCTAAAAATCGCCCCCGCTGCAACCGCAACATCCAAGCCCGAGGTCTGCCGTTGAAAGCTCGGCCAACTGAAGCGCTGATCCAGCTGCCGCTGCTGGATGGTGGACACCTGGTGCAGGTGCGCGGCGAACCCCTCCAGCAGATGAGGCCTGGCCAGACGGTCCATCTGGAAATCGACCAGGCGGGCTGGCGCTTCTTCGATGCATCCGGGAAGCCTGCCCCTGCCCGGCGGAGGCCAAGGGGCCTGGCGAGGCGCGGCGGAACCGGAACTGCCCAATCTCAGGGCTAGGCCACCAGACCCGCTGCAGCCGGTCCACCATCGCCCTTTTCAGCGTCGCTGACGCCGCTCGCCAGGCAGGTGTCCCAGCCATTTGGCGCAGCCCCCGCTTGAGCTTGCCCGGTGCGATGCCATGATTCACCCAGACAGGGCCCCCGGGCCCACGCAGCGTTTCTCCAACGGCGGCCTCCCGCTTCATGGAACCGCAGGCCGCGCACATCACGGTGTTGCGCTCGGTGCGCCACCTTCCGTGCCCGGAGCGGCGATGGCTGGCGGCATTCTTGGATCCTGCGCACGCTTCGCGGCCCGCGGAATTCACTGGGGCCGGCTTTTCGCCACTGAGGCTCTCGATGGCGCTGAGCTCCACAGTCAGGCGAAGCACGCCGCAGCGCCACCGTGAGTTCGGCCCCACCGGGGGCTGATCGCTCAGCAACCTCCGCCGCCTTGCCGAGCGAGAAGCAAGACGGGATGCGTTATCCTCCACCAGCACCGGCCGCCAACCGTTGGGCTCGCGCGCTGGGGCTGGGGCCGGTGCTGGTTGCCCAGCCGCTTTGAGCCGCTGGCCGCCTGCCTGGCGCTCCTCGCCATCGGCCTGGCCCTGGCGCAGGCGGTGAATCAGCAGCGTCGCACCTCTTTTTGGCCCGAGCGGATCCGAGAGCTCCAGCGCGCTGGCGGCGCTGCTCCTGCAGCTCGGCTGACTGCTCCTGTTGCTGCTGCCAGCGCTGCAAGCAACTCCTGCAAATGCAACAGCTCGGTGGCGGGCCAGCAGGGCGGCGGCATCTCGGCGGCTCCCTGCTGCGGCGCCGCTGATCCTCCAGGCCGCGGTCACCTGGTTGACCCTCACCATCGCCGCGGGGCCGAGGCAGGTCGGTGGCAGACGCATCACGTCGCCGGAGAGCCCCAGGCGTCGCGGCGAATCGCCAGGGCAATTTGCTGCGGCCTGGGATGCCCATTTGCAGCTGGTAGGTTGGGCGAGAGAGTCTCGAGATCAAAGCCATCCGAGGCGTTCTCGAAGCGGGATCGCCGTATTTCAGCGCCTTGAGCTCAAACCGAGTGGGTGGTGGCCAGCGTCAGCCGGGCCCGATCGCCAGATGGCAGCAAACAGGGCGATCGCCAGCGCCGCGCCCCTCGCCCGGATCCAGGTGTGCGCCCACCTCATCGAGCAGCACCAGGCTGGGCCTGGCTCGCAGCGGACTCGCGCCGCGCAGCGCCCTTCTGGGCAAGGGCGGCCAGGATGCGGGCGATGCCGGCCGGCACATGGGCCACTGAAGGTGGAGAGGTTCTGCTGCAGGTTGTTCATCGCCGATGTCGGCGAGCACCAGGGAGCACCAGGGCAGCCGTGGCGTACCGGCGCAGGGAAGGAACAGACCGCGGCCGGGCCATCAGGGCCGCACAGCCGACGCTTCTTGAGGCTCACGGTTTTGCCGCCGGTGTTCGTCGCGTGATCCGCCACTCACCCGCAGGGCGCTGCGGCGGTGACACTCACCGGCACCCACCGCCTGGCCGCCGGCATGGCGCTTTTGGCTGCCAGAAGCAGAAGGGGGTGGCGCAAGCCCGTGCCGCGCCAGGGGGAGGTCGGGTCAAGCCGGAGAGCTCGGCCGTCACGGCGTCCGAGCTCCCAGCCGTAGCGCGGCCGGGCCAGGCCGATCCACTGGACAAGGCCTCCTGAAAGGCCCCAGCGCCTCGGGCCTGCAGCGCCACTAAGCCCTGAGTTCGGGCCAGCACCCGTTTGCCTCGGCCTGCCGCTCCTGGCGCTTCCCACTCGCGCAGGCGATTGCCCAGGCGATCAACTCGCCTGGGTTCCGATGAACACCGTGCTGCCAGAAAGATATATACACGACCGCTGAGCCTGGGACGCCGCCCCCGCTTTCACCGCCAGCACCGGCCGGCCCGTTGCGCTCGGAGATGACTGTGTCTTTGCAGCAGCGGCGCCAAGCGCCCGCAGCACTCCTGCAGCGCTCGCGCGAGCAGGCGCCGGCGGCTAGATATTTAGAGAACCCGGCGAGCGCAAGGGCAGGCCATCCGCCACCCGGCGCCTCTTCCAGGCAGAAAAAGGCGCTGCTCCAGCTCTGGCTGGCCTGCGCAACTCCTGGACGAGATCCGTGCAGAGCCGGCCGCAGCTGGGGGTCTTGACTGGCGCCGCAGCGTGTCGGCCCCGCCGCCAGGGTGGTGGCCACCGCCAATAAACGAACGCCTCCGCCGAGGCGGTGCCGCTTTGGCCCTGCAATGGCAAGCAGGGTGGCCCGCCAAGATTCACAGGCCCCCTGCAAACTCAGTCCGCCTTCAGGATGAGGCCATCGAAGGCCGAGCAGTTCGGTGGTTTCCAGCAGGCGCCGCTTGCTGGCGGCGCAGTCCGGGCGGCCAGCGGCCAGGGCCCCGCAACGCTGGCGACCGGCAACCGTGCTGGCGAAGCTGGCCAGATGTTCAGCCAGCCGCGGCCAACTCCAGCAAGGCCAGGGTTTCGGCCTCGATTCCGCCTTCAAAGCCGGCCCCTGAATCGCCACACCCAGCCTGTGTAAGCAATCTGGTTGAAGGCCAGGTTTGGTTGGAGAACGATCCGGTGGGGGCTTCGTAGAGCATCTCCCAGCCAAGTTTGCCTTTCCTGGATCCTGCAGTAGAACGAAGCCGTGCCATCCGCGGTGGTCAATGCACCGGGCCGACGCTGTGAGATAAGGCTGCAGCCGAATCGTGAAATCGCTCGACTCAGCGCGGTCTGAGAATGAAAGGCGAAATGGGTCCGGCTGCGGTGTGGTCCTTGGCGAGCAGGGCGAACGCCATCCGCCGCTTCGGAGATTGGAGGTAGGTCAGCTGTCCGGCTTCCCAGGTGACGCTGGAGCCGAGGGCCTGATAGAAGGCCCGTGGCCGGGGCATGTCCTCCACGCCGCAGGGCACGTGGGCCAGTCGCTGCACCGCCATCGGTTTTTGTTTGAAGTGCCTCCATTCTGTCGCGGGGCTGCCCTCGCCGGCGGGAAAACAGGCCCTCAGACGTCGCGGCAACCAGGCCGCGGCATCACGGCGTGGTAGTGAGGATGAGGTCGGCCACCAGCCCCGCTTTGAAGCAGAGCAGGGGTTTCGAGCAACGATCGCTCGCTCATTCGATCGCAGCCCGCGCTCGTGCCGCCGCCTTAAGCCATCGCGTATTCGCCGCTGACGTTGGTAGGCGGCGATCGGCAGCTCCGTTTTCCCTGGCGCGTCCGATGGATGATGTCGAGGTAGGCCAGGCCCTGGCTTGACCATCAGAATGTCGAAACCCTCCTGCTCATCGAGCAGGGCTTCGATCAGGGCTCCGCGGCCCGTTGGCCGGGTCCCATCTGGTAGGTGGATTTGTCGGTGGGGATCGCCTTGGAGCTGGTGGGGCCGAGGCGCTGAAATCGAGTGCCTTCGCGGAAGGGGCCGTAATAGGCGAGGCGTTTTAGCCGTGGTAGCTGATGGTGCCCAACCTGCTCGAAAACCCTCCTCATCGAGCGCTTCGCGATCGCTCACGACCCGGCCATCCATCATGTCGCTGGGGCAGATCAGATTCGGCGCCGGCGCGGGCCTGGGCCACCGCTGACGGCAGAGCTGGGAGACGGTTTCCGTCGTTAATGCACGATCCCTTCGGCAATTGCGATGCCCGTCATGGCCGTCGGCAGGAGTTAGGGTCGAGGCCAACGTCGGTCATGACCGCCAATCGCCGGGTGCTCCAGCTTGAGCCGGCCGAATCGGCCGGGGGATCAGGCCGCCTTCGTTTGAAACACTCAGCACCGTCCCTCGCTTTTGAGGCCATCGCCACCTTCGGGAAGAGCCACACACGCAGCGGATGCCGAGATCCCAGGCCCGGCCCACCTCCTCTCACCAGCCCATCAAGGCTCCAACGCAGGCGCCGGGCATCGCGCCGATCGGATCGTTGCTGGGGTGCGCTTCGTGAACAACAGCGGGTAGAATGGAAGTCAGCTGGGCTGAATGCTGAAACTCCGCACCATGGCCCGCAAGGGCCGGCGTGCGGCGCAATCGCGCGGCCCGGTTGATGAGCTCCAATGCCCAGCAAGTTAGGGAATCAGCCACTGTAAAGCTCGATCAGGATTGTTCCAGATCTCCGGCATTTCGTCATGAATCAACCAGAAGCAAATTCAAAAAAATTTTTTGGGGGGCCCCCTTTTTTTTTTTTTTTTTTGGTTTTTTCATCAGCAAAAAAACTGGGAGCAAAGCTGGGAGCAAAAGATAAACAACAAGATGAATTCCATCTCGATGATGTCATCGCAGCTGAAATCCAGCCCACAGCCAGCTCAGAGCTTGGCGCTTCAATACCACTCAGCCCGTGGGTCAGCTGCGGCTTGGGGCGTTGGTCGAGCAGGTCGCGCTCGGCTCGCTGAACCCGTTTCGGCAGCTTCAGACTGAGGCTGAGCAAGGAGATCGCCGCGGCCGTCTTTGAGGGGCCAGCCTTTGCCTTGAGGCGCAAGCTGCGGCCGAGGGCTCACCGCCCGCCTTCACCTGGACGGTGGCCTCGCCATCAGGGGTTGGCCGACGCCGCAGCTCGCCGCCGGAGGCGAGCTCATCAGGCTCAGCGGCAGCTCCGGCGCGCAACTGGTCGCCATCCGAGCTTCCAGATCGGATGTCTTCCAGCCGCAGATTGAGTAGAAGATCACCACGCGGCCGGTGCGGGCTGGAGGTTGCCCTTGCCTTGAGCCGCAGGGCGGCTGCCGTTTTTCACCCCGCAGGTAACCGCGCACCTGCACCCGCTCCTTTCCATTTATTATTCCCCCCACCGCCAGAGCAAACGCTCACAGCCGTTTGAGGCCTCGGCGAAGCTGAGGTTGATACGTGGCTTCGGCATACCCAGGTTGGCCGCGGATGTGCCGTCCCCGCCCGGGCCCCCACACCGAAGCCAGAGGGGATCCTCTCCGGAAAGCCGCCGGAGAAAGCGGAAGCCGCCCGGCGCAACCTGAGAAGCCGGCACTGCCCGCTTGACCCCACCGAAGCGGCCGAGGCAGGTCGTTGAATGAAAATCGTCGAAGTTGCCGTAACGCCCGAAATAGAGAGAAGAGATCGAAGCCGGGGCGCCGCCGCCGCCAGAACCGCCACCCCATCTGGCTCCAGACTGGCCGAACTGCTAGTATTTGCGTCGCCTTCTCCGGATCTGAGAGCACTTCTAGGCCTCGCTGATCTCTTTGAATGATATAGACAGAGAGAGAGAGAGAGGACCGTCATCGGGATCACATCCGGAATGAACTGACGGGCCAGCTTGCGAAACGAAACGCTTGATCGCCTCGCGTCGGCACCCCGCTCCACACCGAGAAAACCTTGGAAGTAGTCCGCGGAAAGCCATTGGCGCTCAATCGAGGCAGGCCCCATCGAACTCCCAGGTGCAGGGGTCGCAGATGGTCCAGTTTCCAAGTCCTGCGCGGCTGTTTTGGGGGGACGCCGCAGGGCGGAAGCCCGTACGGCTGCCTAAACCTCGAACGTTCTAGCCCTTCAGCTCGATGGCCAGCGCCCATGCGCAGTCCCCGATTGGCAACGGGTGGCGCCTCGGACTGCTCCCCCACAGGCTGGCTCTGCGCTGGGCGGTTCCGGTTCAGTCCGGGCAGGGCGGCGCCGCGATTCGCGGCAACAGCTCGCGCCGGGGCGGCCTCCGCCTGGGCAAGGCACGACGCCCATCAACGGCCGAACAGCTTCGCCCTGTGGATCACCTGGTGGAGCGTGGGGGGGTGTTTCTACGGGACTGTGGTGCCCCACGTTTTTTTCAGAAAGAATCTGTTCGGCTACCGAAGCCGGCGAACGCCTGCCCTAATTGGAAATGCGCCCGGGACGAGGCCGGTCGTAAGGCTGCCTGGGCCCGCCGCGGTTGAAGGCCTACCCCACCTGGGTGCTGGAATGGCGAAACGAAAGGAAGGGGTTCTGACGATCGAGAGGAGTGGCTTCAAAACGGCGTTACGCCTGGACTGCAGCTCCAGCTCCTGACGCCAAGAACTCCCAATGGCCGCTCCAGCCCTCTTCGAGCTTGTAAGCGATCAAGGCAGGGCGCTCCGAGGCCCGGAAGTTCAAAACACACCGGCCAGGGCCGCCAGCAGGGGTTCAGTGGTTCGTGTTCTGCAGCTGCTGAGCCAGGCCACCAAAAGATCAGCAGCACCGCCAAGGGGGAGCGCAAACCTGGGCCCAGGTTGAAAGGCCTGCAGCCCCAGTTCACCGGGGCCATCGGTGCAAAGCCGGTGAGCACAATGGACGATGTCGTGGGTTCGCAGCAGGCGATGGGTGATGTTACTGGGCCCGTATATTAAGGCTGGGTTTATATAAGGGCGTCAGTCCCCTGCCTCTGCAACTGGTCCGGCAATAGCGGCGGCCGAGCTGCCCTCGGCAGGCCGCCAGCCGGGCGCAGATCGATTCGGGGCCGGTCGCCAGTTCGTTTTCCACCAGGGCCGCCATGCGGGGTTTGCCAGCAGGTGACGCTGCATCTGGTGGACAGGGGGCTGCCATGCAGGCTGGCGGAAGCACTCCAAAGACACTGTTGAGCTTCCAGGTTTTTGGAAAAAATCGGCGAGCTGGCCA
>Ga0163217_1013096_pt1 | contig 15333 bp, 17 predicted proteins | sample SynspAceP_FD_185933 | JGI IMG/M metagenome (GOLD analysis project Ga0163217, IMG submission 185933) | Saline lake microbial communities from Ace Lake in Antarctica - Synechococcus sp. Ace-P (PacBio error correction) | ecosystem: Environmental > Aquatic > Non-marine Saline and Alkaline > Saline ...
AAGAGAGAGATCGGCGGGCCCCAGCACCGCCGGGGAATTCCCCACCAAGCGTGGAAAAAAAATCCTTTTCCCGCGATCCGGTTTTCTTTTTTCCTCCGGGCCCGTGGCCAAAACTCCCGGTCTTCCCCAAATGTGGGAAAAATCCGCTCCGTTGAAATAACGTCGGCGATCCTACGAAAGAGGTCCAAACAACGCCCTCCTCTATGTCGTCAAAAATATTAATCGAACGCGCAGATCCTCCCTCGTAAAACCATCCATAAACGTGAGATCGAATAACGTTTTTCCGCAACCCGAAAACGGTCAGCCAATGGAGACGATTGGTTTCAGTAAACGCCTCATCCGAGGTTCCACTTTCTGGATGCGCCGACGGTTTCGATGTCCCTGAATCGGGTTAGCCACGTCCGACCCGGACACGCGCGGTCCGTGAGGTCGGTTGCCGGGAACGGCGTCGTGCAACAGTCAAACTCGAAGAACAACCAACGCAATCGCCGTCGATGTAATCGATGAACGAGTACGCCTACGGTCAAAACCAGAACCGAACGCGGCGACTGTTTTGTGCTACAACGTGTTGACCGAAACGAATCGTGCGAGAAACCTATCGACAGCGTCATTCCGTCGACGTGAATCGAGCATCTCGAATGACGACGCCGGATTTCTTCGAGCGGTGCTGCATTTGGTCAAACCGGAGCCGCGTCTTTCATCAACGGCCCGCGTTCATGCACCTGTTCTTCCGCATTAACGAATGTCGCCGCAGGGGCACTTTCGGCGGTACGACTGGGAAATGCTACCGCACGCTCGCCGCATCGCGGAGTTAAATCGAGGACCCGAATGACCTAACTGGGCCATGGCTCATCCCCGCTATTGATTTACGGAAACTGATGCCTGTCGTCGCCGACGTCCCGACTGTGATGAACAAGGTCTCCCGCCACAGCAAACCACACTCAACTCGAGCTCACGCACTGGTCCCGAGCCTAATGGATCCCCCAGCACGTCACGGCACCATGTTTTGAAAATGCCCAGTTCATAAACCCAACCCACCGGTTAGGAACGCGGAACAATATGAAACGCATTTCCGTAGTGGAATACTGTAAGATCCCGGCCCTGTAGGATCTTTTAACAAGATCCACTAACGCCGCTGATTGATTCGCCATCCGCTTTCGGCATTACGGACGCGAAATTGCCCAGATCCCGCATGTCAATGATGACCGTTTAGTCACCCACCGGCAGTCGCGATCTCCCCCGAATCGTGATTCGTTGGATGTCCATCGCGGCACCCCGATTCTCGCCCAGCGCGAGGCGGCGAACTCACGCACCAATCCATTCCCGGCTTCGGCCAACGGCCTGCCGTTCGATTCGATAAACAACTCTTGACAAACCCGTAGCGCGTGATGACGAATCAAAATGCAATCGTTCGTTGCGGCGCTCCCACCTCCCACCGGAATCGAAGCGGTCAAGATTCGAAACGCCGTCGTGCGGCAGGATCAATACTGACACTGAAAGTGCAAACGATCCAACCACCACGAACACAATCCCGCGGCAAGCCCAACCCGCGAATCCTGCCGCGTCCTCGCCCGAGATCGCTCCAGCCATTGCCGAACCTGACCAACCAATCGCGAAACACGGTACGCGAGCGGCGCGACACCGATAGCTTTGAGGACAATCCGCAACTCAACCAACCAATGGCGTAATGTCGTGACATCCGAACGCCCAACAGCATCCGGCGCGAACGCCAATACCACATGATGACGCCGTTCGCCGAACATTCGACGGCACTCCAAGCGAGATAACCGACAGAATCACCAGCCGAGGCAAGCCGCATCGCCAAGGGATCGCCGAGTCGAAACACCGACAAGGTGCCAAAAACCAAACGCCAACGCAATGAAACCGGCATACCGAAAACTCTCCACGGGTTTGCGTCCAGTTAAGTGCGTTTCCTTCATCCCAGAATCGAACAGCACGAAAAGAACTTAAAAAACGCGAGAAAAAACACAACCACAAACGACAGCAACCCCAGCCACGATCACTCTGTAAAACCTGTTTTGCGAAAACAGGTCCCTCGGTAAGAAAACGAGGTCGAAGCAACATCACAAACACACCCACACCATACCAAACGACAGCATCGTGAATAGATTGCCCCCGGTCACCAAACAATCAACACTTGGTCAAACGCCCAACGATAAACGAAAAACCCGGAGCCCATCGTTTGCGGACGCGTGCATCGCCCACAATGCATCGCCGCGAGTGTCAGTAAGAGCGGCAAACGTGCCCAACCAAAAATTCCATTGAGCGATCATAAGTAGCAGGCTGGCAGCAAGCCCCAAGCAAAACTGCCAGGGCCGCCCGCTGCGATTCGGTCCCGCCGAGCGACGGGTCGCCTCGAAAAAAAATGCTGCAACCGATCGTCGCCACGCACGCCAAAACCCACGCAGCAACGACAATTGCCAAAGCGATTCGATCGGTCATAACCAGCAAATTGGCGAAGAGGCAAACAGCGGAACGGCCGTCGATCCAAAGTACGGCGACGCGAGTCCGGTGATGGATCGGAAAGGCAGCAAAAATGAAAAACGTCCCACCGAACCCGTACCTCGCATCAACAGCGGGCGTAACAATTTGAATCCCCGCCGCAATGAGCCAGCCCATATACCAAAATGCTTCGGTCGCTCCGGGCTACGTTCATTCGTATTGTCCCTTCTTTCAAACGCCCTGCAAAAAATGAACGTAGGGACGAGGCATACGAGTCCCTGGATTGCCGGAGGGATGGACCGTCCTCGCCACACGCCAGGTTGTTTCGCTGTCACTCAAATACAAGACTGCGAAGGTAAAAAGGTTGCGTAGTACTTGCCCAGAGGAACATGACCGTGCAACTCAATCCCGCCCTCGGTGAAAACAACTTAAAATCGTTTTACCAACAATGAATACGTGTAGGGTGTCCGCCAAACCAAGCTCCTGATTTCGCGAAGATCCCACGCAGGTTCCTTTCTCGACATCAAATAGTTAACGACCACAATCTCGCCGGCTGCCTATCCACAAACTCAAACGAAAAGCAATCGATGTCCTCGTTCAACGAGCACGAATCCCCTGTCGAAAAACCAGATCGACGGTTCATCCGAACAATCCGATCTTCAATCCATCGATGAATGAAACCTGAAACGGCGATCGTCTCGAAAAAAAATGACCAAGAATTCTGCAGGTAGCTCTGTTGGTCATAAAGATAGCAGTAGCCCGCGTCCAAGTGCCGGCATGTTGTCGCGTGTCGCCCGTCCAACTCCGACTTCGCAAACGAACGGAATCGCTTTCAAATGTCGGACAAACATGTTTTCACGATTGCTTTTCCGCTGGCCAACCCAACTCGCTTCAACCAATCATTCACGTCATGCCTGCGATTGAAGCCGATGAACGTGTGGTCGAAACCTTCGCACTGCTGTCGACGGGGACACGGATTTTAACTCGTAAACCGAGTCCTGCAAAAACGTCGAACGAGACTTGAGCATGTTGTTCGGCATTGATCAAGGTGTCAAGAAAACATTATCCAAGCCTCACTCATCCAGGAAGATGACCCCGGCATCGTCAGGTACCAACCTCGCCACAACCGTTTGAGCCCGGCGAAGTTCACCGTAGTCCCTGTTTCCCCCCCCGATCGATCTCATCGAACCTTCGAATTCGCTGGTGGAAGCGCAACCCCTCTACGAGCGGTAAGTGCGGACCATTGTCTCGCATCGACCAATGCAAAGATCAGCGAGGGGACGACGCGAACTTGCGCCTCTGCCCGACACGCGTGCCGCCACACGGCGTCCTGCCCACAAACTCGATTCCCCTCGTACAACCGTTCGAAGCCGATCGAGTGAGCGCTGCGGCCTCGGGTTCTGCGCGAGCTGCATGTCTCTTATGCAGCGACTGTTGCCTCGAGTGCACGGATCCCTCGCCCTCGAGCATATCGTCAAATCCGGTCACGCCCCGGCCACCGGTTCACCCTCGATCCTGAGCCCCCCTTGACAACAAACTCGTCGTATCCGTCGGCACCCCTGCCCCCGGCAAGCGTCTTCCTGTTTCGCTCGATCGCCCTTTTTTGGACTTCGAAGAGAAGAGTAAGCGCAAATGAGGAGCGACCGGACGTTCGTGTAGAGCGAGCGGGCCAACCTCCGCCTTTTTTCTGCGCCTTCACTAGGAACCCCGTCCTAAACCATGCCGCCGTCCCCGCTTTTCTTCAACGCATCTGCTAAAAGCTCCATAGCTTCGAGTGTGTAAACTGATAATAAGGCCAGTGCTCTAATTTGCCTGGCAGGCGACCTGTTGGCAAGGTCTCCGTCGCACCGAATGATTTGAGAATGGCGGCGTGCGTCCACCGTCGTCCTTGCAAGGCGGCGTTTCTCGATCCCTTCGACGTAAATTTACCCCCGCCGGCAGCCACGAACACCAGTCAATAGATCGACTGTTTCGCCCCAGGCAAAAGAATTTCCGCGGCGATCAGGGGAAGAACAATCCCACCAGCAACCGCCATGGAAGTGTCACGCCTCCTGCTTGACACTACCGTTGCGAATCTTTGCGTTACGGCCAACCACCTGGGATCCTCACACGAGCAACCAAGTTAATGTGCGTCGATCCAGGATAGTCCAATTCGAAAAACCGCACGGTCGAGGCCAGAAGAGCAAGCAACGCGTACTGCGCCTGGGAAATATCCCCGTCCGCACCCTGGTTATCCGAACCGCCATTTCGAATACTGCAAGCACGTCGAAAAGACTCTCCAATGCATCCAACTGCTTCCGTACTTCTTCGGTCCACCTCGCAGCGTAGCGTCGCACGCTTGCGCGTACACCAACTTGCAAGAGCCCTCAGTCTCGCCCCCGCAAATGGCTGCGAGTGTCAGAGCGGCCTGAAACGCCCTGGTCACAACTCTGCTGCTCGCTCGTGCTCCTCTCATATGAGCGTAGCAATCATGCCTGCTCGCCGTGCCACACTCCGAAAAACATTGTTGAGGTCGTAGTGAGTTTTGACGCGTACGTTTTTCGACAAATGCAATATCCATCCAAATCGACGTCTGCTGACGTCGCGCCCACGGACGCTCCGCCCGCCCCTTGCCCCGTCGACGGTGTCAGAGAAGCGATTCGCAGCGAAAACGATGTGAAAATCAATCGCTGGTAGCAGGCACTTTCAAATAAAACCATTATGGAAGATGGGAAGGTTGAGATCTACAAGTGCCGAGACGCGTGGGGTTGTTGACTCTCGCTGAGTCGGCACGGCAACCGACAATCTGCGCGCAACTGTAGGCCAAACATAGCAACTCCATGATGACTTGTTTTCCCGTCGCTCTTCAAACCAGCAAGATCACCGCAAAATGTCGTTCTCTCGCCTGAGTAACCTCCTGGCTGGATCGGTGCAAAACGAGCAATCCAAATTTCTCACGAAAACTCGAAAATCTCTTGTTTCGCTGGGGGCTCGTGCCTACACTCTCGCCGACCGCCGCACCCAATTTTCATGCGCCGAGCGGAACGGACGATGGATGGTAACCGAATTCGATCCCACTTCGCTGGAAATGCTAGTGTTCCGTCGATACCATTCGCCAAGTTCGTCTAGGAACTGACTTGACATGCGATGATGCACCCGCCTTTGACAATCCATAGGTGGTCGACCACCAATCGGCGACCCAAGCGTTCATGCGAAACACTCGAAAGATGCCAACGTGACCGAACCCCATGGGATTTAACAATCAAAGCAGAGCGACTCGCGTTGAGTTGAAACTCGTGAGGTAGGGCGCATCGTGACCTGTTTACTGTTGATTCGTCGTGACCGTCGCGTTTACAAACAAACGATTTTGGGCCGCTTGGTTCTCTTCAAACCCGTCTGCACCACGATCATTTTCATGTGATCTCGCAGATTGCCAAACATTTCGACGGAACGGATCCATCCTTCCGTTTTATTTGCGGCATCGCGTTGTGAACTATTTTCCTCGAATTTTAACAAAACGCGACGACGTTTCGCGACAAGCCAATCATGTCGCAAAGTCTATTCCCGAGAAATTATCGTCCCGATCTCATTGCGCCCAAATCTGGTCGTTCGCGATCCATTTTCTCTTTTCAGGCGTCGTTGGATTGGTATTTTCACCGAGGCCAGATGCTCCAACCGACGCATTGCTGCTGCCCTTGCCGGTTCTTGATGGCAGCGCGGGACGGCCGCGGATGTTGCCCCAGCGAATACGACACGTATCCGTGACTGATCTACTCTGCAAGTCGGCACAGTACTGAATGTATGCGACCCCAGTCACTCTATCCGTTTCCGAAGTTCCCGATCGTTTGCCAAGTGATTCTTGCGTGGAATCCGTTGACCCTTGTGAGGTGACCCGTCTGTCCCTCGGTGCGGTGAGTATCTCGGCGGATGTCTATTCGCTCACTTTCTTCGTTGTGCTTTTTCATCGCGGGCACGTTCAACCGCGAACTACGTCATGACACGTGTTAACCATCCAACCGATGCGAATTCGATCGACGAGGTGCGAAACATACCCGTCTTCGCGAGATAGCACGGACACTCTCTCGTGATATTGGGCGAACCTTGGCGAGGCTCGGAAACGCCGCCGATCCGTATGCGGGGATCGGTGACGAGCCACACCGCGGCAACGAACGAGCACGTTTGGGCGAATTCGCGATCATTCGTTTGATGTTCAACGAAGGGGCACACAGTTTTCGGATATCCATCGGACAAACGGGGCGGCAAATCGACATTGCTGAAACTGTTAGTCCGCATCAACCGCTACCGACTCGGGGATATTCATGGCCAACGGAAAAGATCGGCCAAGATCTGTTGAAGTCGGCACGGATTTCATCCCGAAATTGACAGGACGCGAGAACTGTGTCCGCAACGGTCGAATCCTCGAGGATGAGATCGCATGGCAGGTTCGCAAAGCGGTTTGACTAGCATCGTAGATTTTCCGTGCGGCAGTACATTGAACCCGGTGAAGCGGTACAGCAGCGGCATAATCGTGCGGCTCGGTTTTTCCGTCGCGGCCCATTGATTGTGAGACAGATCGTCGACGAAGTCTCGGCGTCGGCGACATGATTTCAACAACGATGCATCTCGAAAATGCAAAAACGTCGCCGCCTCGGACGGGACGTATCTATTGTTCCAGTCACAAACATGACGACGATGTCGCGGTTGTGTGATCGTGTGCCGTTTGAGAAAGGAAAACTCGCGTCCGCGACAACCAATTCGGCAGTCATCGATACCTCAACAACATGCCGAACTTTCCTGCCGACGCCGATTGTCACAACATCGTCCGCGATCGAATCGGACGCGCTCGAATCCAACGGTTTGATCGAAGATTGGCCTGGCAGCCGCCAAACGTGCTGCAGGATTCCTTTGCCTTGTTTTGATTTCTTGCGAATCATGGCCGGGTCGAGCCATCTCGACATTCAGTTCGAATCCATGAACTCAACGGCGACATCGCACCCGATTCACTTCGCGGCGAATGGCCGAGTATAATGCGACCCCCAATTCGCAGACGTCGTTTGCCGCCTCGACCGCCTGCCGCTTCCGTGGGAACGTTTACAATCGAGTCCCGACTCGTCCGCCAATCCGAAAGGTCGATTGGCCGCGAGAAGCGGTGGCGGCAACTGGAAGTCGCGAAAGGTGATTTTATCAATCGGCGTAGCATCCCACAGAAAATCAAAATCTTGACTAGGAGTCTGTCGGAAGGAGCCCATTCCGTCATGCTGAAAAAGAGCCTGATCGCGTCTGGCACGCAACTCAAGTACGAACACGTTGTGTGACTCAACGGCCTCGCGGCGACAGAATCCACTCGGACAGACCGGACCTGGAAGAAGATTGCGTTCTTTAATCAGTTGTTCGCGAAAAACGCCCACCGTGATGTCGAGATCGGTTTCCTATCTCGGTTGCGTCGAGCCTGTTCATTGCAAACAGCCGCCGGCGCCTCAACCCGATCCGGCGAATTGCACGCATCGACACTGGGCTCAACGATGCATGGCCCGAAGGCAATCGGCGACACCTAACGAAGAGTTCCAAACCGCAACACGCGACCGTGCGAACACCATTCGTCCGATTCGCGAACGGAGTGATGCTGCGCGAACGGAGGATTTTTTATCCAAGTGACTGCTGTTCATCGACGGGGAATTCACGAGTTCGAAGGCGCCAGCAGATTGGAATGGCGTCCCCACGATCTCACGATCGGGTGCCACCGTTGTCAACACGTCGATGGGCGACCGGAGTTCAGCGTGTCATCGAGAAATGATCCGGCCGATCGCGGCCTCCGAACAATCGCTGCCACAAATCTCTATTGGTCAACACTCTCACGCAATGCAACACCTCTCGCAACGCGATGGCCGAATCAGCGAATGAATGAATGCCGTTTTCGTCGGGTTGAGATGAAACGTTCGGTCACATCCACGTGCGAATGCGCCTCGCCTGTCGAAGCAAACGCCTCGCATCGCTATTGATTGCATGCGTCCCGAACAGGTGATGTCGTATCAAACGGTTGTCCGAAAACGATCGACGAGAATGAACACAATACATCCGCTGTCCGCCGAGCGAATCAAAATCCTCGCCTGAAGTTTTTTTGTACTACACGTCCCAGTTGTTATCGGGGCGCATCGGGGCTACGTGAGGCGACAGGAGCACTACTCGTTTTCAATTGTATGAGTACGTTTTCGCGAACTGGTTGTCCGAATTGGCAGTTTTTTGATGAAATCTTGAAATGTTTGCGGCGGGCCGAGTCGGCCTGTTCGAAGTGCGATCCGCACAGTGGATGGCCCCGGTATTGCAGCCGAACAACCCCTGCAGCGGGCGACAAATGGCGCAACTGAGTCTTTTGAACTCGCCGCGAGACGTCGTGACGAATTCGATCCCGATTTGTCAGGACAAACTACGCGATCCGCCGAGACGCCGCATCGTCAACGGCGGTTCCATCCGATTGGTCCCCGGCCCGTGGCAACAAACTTCAAAGGCGATGGCGAACGGACGAGCCGAAAAAATCGTTCAGCCGGCCGAACGTGCCGTCTACCACCACAGGCAATCGTTATAACCACATCGTGCCGACGGAGGACGCCGGATATTGGGACACTCCGCTTCTACCAAGGCGTTGCAATCCTACAACTATGATTCTGAGCATGGTCCTACGGCGAGGACGCCGTCGGCGACGACGCCGTATCGCCACCAAAGGACCGAATAAAGCCCGCCAATCAGCGACAATTCTGCGGAACGGAAACCGTTGTTTGCGGCGAAGATTCCGAGTCCGCTACAGACGGAATTCGCTTCCCACCACCGCAAATGCTAATCCCGCCGCGGTTATTTCAGGGGTCGTCAGGAGACTACTTTGATTAGAGTACCCCGAACTCGAACCGGAGTTCACAGCCGCCGTGCCCCGTCAAGAAAAAGCTGTAAGCAATTCCCCGTGAAAGCAGCTAGGCGGGCGGGACGCCCGCGAATCGGCGTGGGCCGTTCCCCGCCCTCACTCTGAAAAAACACTTCTCGAGAAAAAGCTTCACACTTAGACCGTCAGGTTCACGACCCGCAGGAAATACCAAAGGCAACCATGAAGTATCGAACACATCAAAACATCTCGACCAACGGGGGATCATCATCCTCGGAATTTCATTCCGACAGGATCGATTTCAACGCCCCAATATGTTCTCGCAACAAAACTCGGTACATGAACCGACCGCGGGTAACAAAATCGAACCCCATGCATAATCCGGGGCAGGGGGCGGAGAGGTACTGTGAACCCAAAGAGTTGTTGCTGATCAAATCCGGCAAGGTGCGGACGAATTCTATACCGATTCCCGGCATACCTGGAAGCCGATCGCGAATGACGCGATGTGGTGCTGCTCGCCGGCCGGAGGCCCACGTCAGATCCGAACCGACCGAGATATCGAGTCCAAACAGGGACCGTAACCGGCGACCAGACAAAGACTCGTCGATCCGGTTATGCGAGGACAAGGTCAAAATCAATGGCTGACCCTTTCGATCTGTCGTCACGCGATTACGATCTGCGTAATTCCGGGACAAGGACACGCGGCGAATCGGCCTACGTGTCGAATCGTGCGCCGGTTGGTTGCCCGCCGAGAGTTCGAGGTCGGCTGAGTGTTCAAATCACAACTGCTTATCCAGAGCAACTGATGTTTCAAGAATCAGCGGGCGATTCCGAACTCGTTGCGGACGGGGCCATCGGAATCGACGCCGGCAGGGTATAATTCTCGGCGTCGATCAAAAAGAGTCCGAGATGCTCGGGCGAGCCGAGCGGCCGTTTTGCAAATAGGCGACCGGGTCACCTGCTCCAAAGGGACGCTCGTCGTTCGCGCCGTCGAATAGTTCGAATGCCGTGATCCGCTCTCATGTCCGCGAGTTATCAGACCAGCGACGAAACATCGCACCGCATTTCAAAACGGCGGCCCACGGCAACGACTCCCCTTGGCGTTCTGTTTCGACGTGTGGTAACGGCCAATCGGTATTGAAACAATTGCCCGAGTACCCCCGTCAAACGTTCGAAGAATTCGATCGATGGTTCGCGTTGCCGAGCAACGTTGGTGCCGGCGGCAGAACCGGGTCGAGTGGACTACCAATCTTTGTCCACCGACCGGCGCCACGGCGAGATCATTCGATTCGAGAGAAGCAGCAATGCATATATTCGAACCAGGAACTCGATACGTTTCGGCCGCCGATGCGGGATGAAAGAATTGTCCATCGGAAGAAATGGCTGACCGGTGAGCCGTCGACCGACAGTTGGGGAGTCCTGTGTCGCCGAAAAATTAGAACCGGGAACCGAGCATGACGCCGCAACGAAATCGAGCTTCAAGCAAAACTGTCCCATACCGTTCCTATCATCAATCGTGACCGAGACATCGAGACCGAGGGGACCCGATACGTCCGACGCAGCAGGTGTGCTGCTCATTTGGGTGCGATAACGGCACCGCTGTTGACATCGGGGGCCGCGACGGAGTATCCCTTGAGCCGAGAAAGCGGGCGCCGCCGAGTTATCGCGATCGATAATTGTTGTCGCGAGCTCCGGGAGGTTTGATTCCCGAATTAAAATGCGAGCGTTCGGATGCGGGAGCAGAACTCGATTGAATCCGCTCGGACGGGAAAATCAAAACGACATTCGCGGGCGGTTAACCACTTCGTATCCTTTGGGATGAAGGTGTGCGAATTGCCTCGCCAGACGGGCCAAATGATTCCGAAACAGCGTGATCCAAACAACGTTCCCGTGCGTTTGCCCCGACCGAAGCGACATCCCCTACGACCGACGTCGGTAACGTTTTTAATCGGGGGGGGCGCATGCGTCCGTGACACACGGCGACGCTCCGCCTCAACGTCGAGCACATCGATGTTAACCACCCAGTTGGCTCGAGCCCGCATCGCCACCGGTTGAAAGATCAGTGAACGTTCCCGTCGACGCCAGACCCGATATCGATCGGGTGACGTTGACGTGTCATCGCCACGCCGACACCGTCCAGAACGATCGAGGACGCGACCACGAACTAGAGAACCGTACAAGCAGTGATCCATTCGGCCATGACGCGTAACGCATCCTGGTCAGGTTCATTCAGATCTTGCGGATCACAACGACGATGATACCTCGCGGGACCTGCCGTCCAACACGCTGAAACCGACATACTGCTCGTCCACTCTTGATATTGCGCACGTTAGAACACGCGACATGCTCTTCAAGTTGTTCACGTGAAAGCAATCGGTTCGCCGAACTTTGCAACCCAAAACGAATCGTTCGAATCGCTCGTGAACCGCGACGAATCAATTTCCGTGTCGACTGCCGCAATCCTGGATCGGTCGTCAATGGAAAAACCGTTAATCCCTTGCGACGCGTCTTCAAAAGCCTGTCCCGCGAGTCGTCAGCGCCAAGCCCCTCGACATCGCAACCCCTGGTCCCTTCGTGATCATTGTTCAAGCGGTCGAAAACGCGAATTGCCGAAACGGTTGGCGATCGCCGGCCACCAAGCCCGAAGGAAATTGTCCGGCAAGGTAAACGACTTCGCTGCTTCGGCCATGGCAAAATCGTAACTTGCGCTCGACACTCAAAAGCGTTCGATCAGCACTTCAGATAGCCGCCGACTTGAAACCGGATTGCCGCTGGCTTTACAATGCGCAACCAACTCGTTGCATTCGCCCCGGATTTCGGGGCCACCACTTCAAGACGACATCGTAGCGCCACGCAATCACGCAGAAACCAGTTTTTCCGGCTCGGAATCGCAAAGCGAGAGCCTTTCAAAAAAAAGATCCGCCGCAGAGCGGTTTGCGTTCGGCGTCCCCAGCACACCCTGTTCGTAACAGTCCGTGTAGAAACTTCGCACCCCCTTCAAACAAGTTCCACAAAAATAGCAAAATCGCTCAGGCGACGGGTCGGCGTGATCCTGCAGCATCGGAGAAGGACTCGATGTCCAAGTGCGTCAAGTACACCGTATCGGGTCACCTCTGTTGTAAAGCGAGCGGTCGGTCCCCAGCAATTCGGATCATACTCGGGTGAACGAACCCAGCACAATCAGCGCCTTGAAACCGTCGCTGGCCCACAAAACGGCCCACACCGCCTGAGTAGAGCAAACTCTCATAAACCTTTCCGATTGGAAGTACGAACTTACCATGGGAACCAGAATGACACCGTCTCGGCCATCGCTTCGAGCAACTGGCAAGCTGACAAACGTGCGGGCCGCGAAGCGATCACTCGGAAATAAAGGTCCATGCATCGTGGACCGCCGACAATATCCACGGGGTTCGAGTCAGGGATCGGCAACGGTAAAACCGGCGATCGCCACCGATCCGTCATCGCCTGCCGGAAAACGTCGTCTTCCCGATCCGAACGGGCGTCCGCACCTCCGCGAAAAACAGCGTTTCGACGTCACATAGCCTAAATCCGCACCGCTCGTTCGACATAGAAATTCCCAGTCCGCCATCAATTCCTGGAGATAAAACGGTCTACCTTAAGGAGATTAATTCTCTCAAAACAAACACCTACTAGCGAAGACGCAATGCAATCCGCTCTTCGCGCGACGAACCTGCGGCGGTTCGCACCAGCGAAACAAACAACACGCTGAAGGTGTGGACGATGCTACGAGTCCCCTGATCCCGAGTCGATGGACACTAGGCCTCGTCCCACACCCAATATCGCTGCGCTTAAGCAAATCGATTCGCGATCGCGCGCGCATAAATTACTATGGGGCGAGCATCTGACGATCCACTCCACGTAATGGAACAGCTGGTGTCCGAAAGCCGTCCAATGTAAAGTCGTCGAGCTATGCGCCGGGTGGAGTTGTCGGTACACTGCGTGCCGAACGAATGAATTTCCCGAATCTGTTCCCACCCCCATCCCTCCCCCATCTCCCTCCTCCGAGTTGCGATCATCGCCTGTTCCATTCGCTGTTTCATTCGATCGAAACGCTCCACTCTTGTCCACGTTTGATACGCAGCCGATGCTCCTTCGCGTTTTGAATGCTGAGCCACGTCAATGGCCTCGTGGGCTCAATACCGAACGCTCCTGGCAACTCGCAATGGATCACGAGCACACCAGACTGATACCACGCGCCTACCGATGGTTCTGCCGGCCCCCGGAGCACGATGTGTTTCACTTCATTTAACGCGATCCGGAAACCGGTGCGGCCGCCGGTTTGAAAGTGCCGAACAGGCCGTCGAGATACCAACCGCTCGATCCCGACTGGTCATGACGTCGCGATGATCCAACACAACAACCGATAAGTTTGGTTCAATCAGAGTACAAAGACATCGCGGATAAGCTGAAGAACAAGGGATCCGTGGCGTAACCAGATGTGTATGGCGTGGCGAAGGACCGGCACCGAGGGCAACACAATCGAATTAATAACAACATTTGCCCGTTTTGTAATAGTTCGGCACAAGAACAGCTGTTCATCGGCCTGATCGACGAGGACCCGTCACGATCAAAAATCTAAGTGTCGGCGATTGCAAAACAGAGCGAGAACACTCGCTCTCGAAAAAGCGTTGAAGATCCGACGAGCATATCGTGTCTTGCACCAACCACGCTGACGGGCGGTACACGGCAGCATTGCCCCAGTCATAGAAACCGCCGCAGCGGCAACGTGTCGCGGTGTCGCCGCCACATCCACCACAGCGTACGGACGGGACCAAACGGGATCGAGTACTACCCGCCGCGACACCGCGGGCATGCAAGCCGAGATCCTGACGCGTATTGCATCATTTGAACAGGTGAGCGTCCGGATGATCGCATTACCAGTTTCGGCGACCCGACGCGGCGTGAGATCCGAAACAGTTCACCCCGGGTTTGGCCGAGTCGGCGGCCCGGCGAATCCGTCCTGTGCAAACGCAACCGGCTCTGGTGCTCGATGCCGACGGGTCGTTGCCGTGGGCGAATGACAATGGAATCAAGAAAACCCCGGCACGCGGAACTCGACATCACGTGATGAACCGTCCGACGACCGCCTCGCAGCGGTTGGCAACGACGCTCGACCAACCGCACTCACGTTGCCGCCGTGATAAAAAGCAATTCACTGTTCAATCCGCCGCGATCCGCTCACCGGTTCGATCAACGTGCCTCGTGAAAAGGAAAATACTTCGTCCGACCGCTCGCTGCAAATGCCGACGTCACTCGCCTTGAAAACCTCCAGGTCAGGTACCTGTCGATATCGATCGAAAACCGATCGTTGTTGCGTGAAGAGTATGAACTCGGCGATTCGAATGACTCCAGCACAAAATTACCCAGGACCGATACGTTTGGAAACGTGGTCCGACCGGGGGAGCCGACATCACCGATAACGTGGCCTATCGCGAGAACCAAATCGATTCGTTCTTCAGCGAATGAGGAAGTGCCGGTGTTCGATTCTCTTCTTCGCGGCGACGCTAATTCATGTAAGCGGCCGAGCGTGCAAGTCGAGCATGGGCGCACCGGCCGGTTACGACTGTGAACACGGGAAACTGTTGTCGATGGCGATCGCGTCGACGACGATCCGCAAGAAAACAACGAATGAAAAGAGGTGGTCGGAAGCAGGAGCGGAACATTCCGCGTTCCTCGGCCGACCCGGACGTCGAGGGAATCCGACGCAGAAGGATCGGGGCAATGACGAGAGGCTTCGTATTCGGAAAACGCCCGTTTACGCAACTCGTTCACTCCCCCGATCCGGCACACCACCGACACCGACACGTTTTGTGAGCACCGGGACCGATCGTCGGCCTTCGTGCTCGATCACAGCGATCTGGCTCGACGGGATCCTTGGGATCAGCGTTTCGACAGTCCGCGGAACGGTATACCCGCGGTAGAAGGACTAGAATCCGTCGTCGGCTTGTCGGCGATATGTTCACGAGCGACACACGCTATCGCCCAACAACAACATACGG
>Ga0163217_1070204_pt1 | contig 15332 bp, 10 predicted proteins | sample SynspAceP_FD_185933 | JGI IMG/M metagenome (GOLD analysis project Ga0163217, IMG submission 185933) | Saline lake microbial communities from Ace Lake in Antarctica - Synechococcus sp. Ace-P (PacBio error correction) | ecosystem: Environmental > Aquatic > Non-marine Saline and Alkaline > Saline ...
CAAAAAGAGAGAGATTGCCGAGAATCTTGAAAGTAAAAGCCCTCATTTTCGCATCGAAAAGAACTTAATAAATCCCCAATTTGGGGCCCCCCCCTCCCCCTGGGAGGCGGCTCCTAAAACCCGTTCACAAAGCTCTCATTAAATCCGTTTCGAAAAGAAAAGCCGTTTACTAGGAACCATCCACATGCTGAATTTAGGACCTCCGGTTAGGCCTCGGAGTTCCAAAGGACGCCCTGATGCCACTGTCCCTCGGGTCCAAAACCAAAGCCGCCGTTATTGCAAGACATATATCCAAAATACCGGTTCAGACGACCGCGGCAAGGTCCGTTTGGCCCTCCCCCGAGCGTTGCGACTAAACCAGATCCTACCCCTCGGGTCTACGGAGATAAAGTGTCTGACCACGGATCGACCAAAATGACCCGTGCCGTCAGCCAGCTTATTGTCCTCGGAAGTCCTAGACCTCGCAGAACCTTAAGTAAGCTTCATTCATAGTAAATCGCCCTTTTACAGAAGTTTCATGTATAAACGGGTAATAAAACCTCAGAGAATAACGTATGCGAGCTCTCCGGCTGTAAACTTGATAGAGACTTCCACAGCCGCCAATGAAAATGCCACGCACGATCACCTAGTAATCCCGACACGGATATCGATGAAATTGCGGCTGCTAAACCCTAAACATTTTCGCATATCACTTCTTTGCTCACGACCTCAGCACGTTCAAGGCTCCATCAGCGATACCAATTTCCAGACTATTGTTGTAAGGATAACCGATCTATCATACTTAGGAAAGTTCCCCGTTGCTCATGCACGGCCAACGGAGAAGCAATCGAATAGCGTCAATAAGGGCGCGCATCGGATGAGCACTTTGCCGACGAATTATAAAACGCAACACGAGATCCGTGTTTACTCGACCCCACTTCTCTCGTTGAACATAACCGTGCTTTACAAACGCTTCAACAACGTCGGCGACAGTTGAGGCATCTAAACCAGCCGCGATTGCGAATGCCGTTGCTCAACCGCTCCATATCGATTACACAAGACGTATAATGGAATTGGCGCAAGTTAAATGCTGCAAGCAATCAGGAAAGCGGCAACTGATAAACTGTGTAAACGCCGAATTGGTACCCCCGCGTTCGAATCTTGCCCACGAATTTTGTCCATCAAACTTCGATTCAGGTTAACTTCGTTCTCTGCGACAGCGGTTTCACCAAAGCTGTCCTAAACGTAGAACGATGTGTTAGACGATAAAAATTTAAACCGCACCTAACCTCTAATTCAAACCATGAAGACCGTATCAATACAATTGGGAAGGCGACAAGTATGCCTGCGATGACCAAGTCAACTCAGAAACCCGACAAAATCCCCTGAAAAATACCACCTAAGATATCCTGTCCGCAACAAGCCCTTTGATGAAAAGACATCATTCCCATTGGAGGCGAAATCATTCCGATCTTCAAGAAAGTTGGTTAGGAAGACGCCAAACCAAATGAGGTTAAATCCAGCGGCTCGACAAGGAGCACGATGGAATGTAGCAGCATTGCGCCATGGGATTCGAGAAAACAGTACCCAAAACAAGGTAAATACTGCGAATCCCGAGACAGGAAATATCGGATCGAACCAAAACCCATAACTAGATGTTATGAATTTTCTCCTGAACCGCTGACGCGAGGAAACGTATAATTAAAAGCGGCGCCAACCGATTATAAAGGCCAGACTGGTGGTTAAGGTTCGATCCGCTGCCCAGAGTCTCGAAGCTTAAAGAAACGAAACTCAATCGAAATAAGTACGAGAGCACCGACCACGCTCCGCCCTGGGTGTAAAGAACCCAGCGAAAGACTCCGAACCCAGACAATAAAGACGGTATTGCTCCCTTAGCGCCGCGACACGCATTCCAAGTGACTCCTTCGTTACCGCGTACCGGCGAAGTTCAGGCTCAACTTCACCCGCAAAAATCATCGAGAACATGCGTGATCAGACCGACAGAGATCTCGCCCAAAAAGTGACGCAAGTGGGACCGTGCGCTATAATACCGTAATAGGATCATCAGGATGACGGTGGAAAAGAGCCCAAGCGTCCCGGCTTACGGCTAGGTGCCAGCCGCAAGCTTGGGATCATAGTTATATTTGACCATTTCTGGGAAAGCGATCACCCAGCGCGGCCGAGCATGCGATGGAGGAACTGCGACGGCCTGGAACAGGCCCCAAATCCAGAAGCTACCGCCAACCTCCCGGCAACGGGCCGAAGCCCATAGACGAGCGATTTGAACAGACCCGGCGCGTTAGCCCGCCCCGTAGCGGCATAGCCCAGCATAGAACTCGGAATCGACCAGTGTCCATGGTGGCTGCAGAATGTCGCGGCACTAGACTGTGGTTCCACAAAGCGGCTCTTGGTCCCACTGATCCGTAAATCCTACAAAGGACACGCAAAAAGCAAATCCAATCGGACGCTATTCGCCACAAAAAACAAGACACTATGCAAATCAGGCCATTTCAAAATGCTCAATAAGACTACTCGCTTAGCGGTTCGTTTCGGTAATCTACATTAAGAACTGCAAAAAGCGCAGGCTAGAATAGGGCTGTGCCAAACCGGGTGATTCACTGATGACCAGCATGATAACGAAGCATGGAGCATCTGGGCCCGCTACCAAATAAAAGACCACGAAGTTTGGTCATCCTACAATGACAGCTAAAGCACGCGATTCGTGTCGATCTGTTGAGTCCTGAATGGTTGGACGCCTCCCCGCGAGCGGCAAGCGGCGTCGCAACAGCAGTTCAGTAAACGCTGCCATTCAAACTGTCTGACCGCTGAAGGTCTGTTTGGATGCCGCTTCGCAACAACGGGTTTGTCCAGCGCTTGCAAGTTGGTGGGACGACTGGCAGTGCCGGACTTCGCACGTATATGTCGCGCCCAGCGAACACTGAACGTGAGCATCCGATCGGGATCCGAGGTCGCGAACCCCTAATCGACAGCACGTATCAAAAGCCGAAGGAGAAGCCGATGGAGATCCCGTAAGGCAGTGGCACAACGGCCATCTGGCGCAAAAGATACAACATGGGATCGATAGAAAACCTGGACGTTCGGACGGTCGGTCACAGCAGCAACGCGGAGACGCCCCAAGCTGCCGGAACTCTGAACCAAATCCGCCCGACAATCAGGAACATCGAGCGCACCTGCAATGGGCGTATGAACACCGTATTCACGAGCGATTGCGCAGAAACGCCATGCAGTGATCCCGCCCGGCGGCAAGAATGCCAAGCCCTGAAACCCGACGAGCGCCGGAGCTAGTGCGCGAAACGACGCGGTCGTGCGCAGCGAACCTGGGCGCAACTCTGTGGCGAGCTGAGTGAATACACGCCGAAGTCGCCGAAACGAAGATGCATTTATAAAACACTCGCCAATGTGAGGCGAGGCCTCGAAAAGAGGTTGCAAGAGATCCACTCGTATCTCCGTCCCAACAGCTCACGCGCTTGCGAGACCCGTCCACGAGCCGTAGGAATATCGTCCGGGGAAAGGGAAGCCTGCCTAAACATCGGTTGTGCAACAAAGCCATCGAACGGTTCAAACCTCATTCCTAACCAAACCGTAAGGTTGAGGCACCAATGATAAAGTGGCCTCTTCAAGTGAAGCGACTGTGCTCAGTCATTACATATCTCATGTCATAATGAGCACTTCGGGTCACCTAAGGCGCGATAAAAAAAATATCTTCTCTTTGATCATGTGCGCATGGTGTCGAATTCCAATCACTTGACCACGAAATTTTAACTCATCAGCTAGCTATGGTTTTACAACATCGTATAACACCAACCACAGTTCTCCCGCATTGCCACTCAGGTCTAATTCCCGCGCGTGCGAGCAGATAAGCAATCGCACGGCAAATCTTCGCCGCTCCCATCGCATACCCAACCTGCCACTTACCGGACTGGTCCGGCACAAGAGACGAAACAGCGACGCTGCGAATTGCCCTGATCAAATCATACCCGTCTCGGAAACACCGGTACACACAGCCGCCTCAAGAGCAACGATAGCGGGGACGGAACGTCGACGCCACCAAGTTATGCCCATTACTCTGGCCACTTTCGTAGCTTGAAATTTCATCATCTAGTCCGAGATCAAGGTTAACCAATGCGGATCGTTAGGGATGTGCTTTGTTGTAGCCGGGGTTTTCTGAATCTGAATTCGCAATTGGGTAGTTAGCGCCAGTCGCGAACAGGCAAGCACCACAAATGAACGTAGCGGGCGGTGGATCCCGGCAAAGAGAGGTAAGTGCGCAGCTTAGTCCCGCCTTACTGTGGCGGTTTGATCTGCGAGGTCCCTCCTCAGATTTGAGCGAGATTCTCCATGAATGGTACTATTGAGTTCTCACGGATACGCGCAGGTCGTCGTAGTATGCCGCCACTGTGGCCGGGAAAGAGGGAAGGCGCGCAAGGGGTCCGCGAACAAATGCCGCACGTAGTAAACCTACCGGGAGCGAAACGCCGTTTTTTTTGTTTCCAGGGTTGTTGTAAAATAGCCAACGCAGTGGATTTTTTTAATGATCAAGTGATCACGTCGAAGATGACGAATGACATACGAAGAGTGGTCGACGTTCATTGGAAATTTTTCAGGCAGTTCGAGTCTGAGCTGCGCTTCCGGAAGTGGAAGCGCTGAGCCAGTGAACATCAAAAGGCCTCCGATGTCTTACTTTGGATGTTATGATGCCGAACATGAAACGCGTAGAAACATTAGAGAATTCAGAGCTGAGGCACTCCAGTACCAGCTTATCTCGTAACGCTCGCGCAGGCTCGACAAAAAACAAGAGCTATTCGAAGCAGGAGCGCTCGCGTTATCGCAAGCCTTTGAAGTGGTCTACCTCCAACACACCGCCAAACAGATCCCTGACAGATATTACAATCGAATAACTAGTCTACCGTTCCTAGTTCTTCTGGCTGGCCGCATTGTTCAGGGCCTTGCTCAGGCAGAACCCAACAAAAAATCATTGGTTAAGTCGGGAGTCTTCAACGCAGCCCCAAACGAGCTAGCGCTCAACTCTTCCCCGGGCCAAAAGTGTCCATTTACCTTTTTAGCCAACAAAGACTGAGGCTGGCTCTCCTTTCCGCCTAAGGTGTCCGGCTCAACAACCATAAAAGGCACGCTATTGCCTGAACCTTAAGAAAGCGATGAAACGCTGAAAAATTGCTAATCACGCTATAAGCTTATATGACCATATCCTCACCACTTCCAGGGACTGAAAAAACTAAGTTGGTCGTGATACATGTAGCAGGCGGTGATCCCAATCGAGCTCCAGATTTCTGGAAAAGCGTTCAAAAAGATCAGCGTTACCTAGTGATCGGTAACACTCACAATAGGAGCCAATTTGGAAACCATTTGAATCGTACTCCTCATGCTAACCCATGGTGGCTAGTTTGGGGAAAAACCCAAGAAAAAAAACGTGTAGGCTAGTCAGGCAGAACACAACCCGAAAGGTCCCAACCTATTGAAACCTTAACCTTCAAGGGATAAGTCCCTGCAAATGCGGGCGCATGGCCAAACACTTACGTTAAATCGTTTCCGAATGATCCGCCATTTAGTCAGGCATCTCTGGGAGGAGCTCATTTCTAAAATTACGCATTAACATAGATATACCGCCCACCTCCTCTATCATGCTAGAACAGCCGCAGTGCAAGCGCCCGAACCGAAATCGTAAATAATCGATGTTTTCTGAAAATAGTGGGAATGAACCTAATCATTCGCAAGTTTCGCCGCTGGCGGTGCAATACTGCCCGTCGCGACTAAAACTGTTTATCGTTTATAAAGGTAACCGAGCTACTTCGTGACGAAGCTAACAAAGGCAAATACAATCGTTCAGATAGCGCCCCCTTGCCAGTGCAATGAAAAAGGAGAGAAAACAAACAAAAGCCGCAGCACGTGAGGGTTCAGCGCATCCGGTTTGCAGCGGCTGTCGACTTTCTGTGGTTGGAGCAAAACTACGCCTCTAATTGTCACCAAAAAAAGGAAACCGACAAAAACTTTGACATAACGTAGCACGCTACGGATTAGACTAGTGAAAAATGCTAGCGTTTTGGTAAGTGAAATGGTTCGAAAAAATTGTAGGCGTTAAAATATGATTCAATGAGTTATGATGCAAGAACGATCCGTGAAAGAGGCGATAGGCCCAACTTTGGGAGCATCATGCCGGAACATCTGATGAGGTCGTAGATCGAGTGAACCTCAAATTTGGCTATGGCAGCCCTGAGGTGCCCCTAGCAAATGTAATAAAAAAAAATTTGGCGAGCAAGTGATTTGGCCAATACGATCCAAACTTCGAGCAGAATGCGATTGAGAATGACTGTGTGGCTGCCTTGCGCGGCGCAATCGTTTTGCGAATCATTAGACTGGATGAACCGAGCGGCTGAAATCGGCTTGATACAGAAGCGCGTGTAAGCCACCTTGCACCTTAATGGCGTCGCCTTTTATCTACCAGCTTTCTCGAGGATTTGCTGACAGAAAAAAACGTGAATCCAAGCCAGATTTTTGAAAGGTGCGACCTTTGGCGCAGTGTTTTTGCTGTCCATCGCAGCCGGTCGTCAGCAATTGCCCCTCTGACGTCTTCGATCCGGTAAAGTGTTGCGATCGCTTTGAGGCCTTCCTCGGTGATGGCACACGTTATAGGTCAAGCTTTCGTAGAGCTTGCGACGCGCGTAGTCCCAGCACAAAACACGCCAGTAGGATTGGGGCATTAAAAAAACACGGTTGATCCGCATAGCCGGCTACTTGTATGGGAGGCCAACCAAACCTAACTCAGTGACAATTCGCCGAGGAACGTTGGCTCGTAGGTAAAAACGTTCCGGACCGTTCAAAATGCGCATCATCGCGGGCGAGTGCCAACAGAGCTCTTGATTTGCCACGCCTAAGGACACGTACCGGGCTGGTGTTACGTCTAAGTCTACCCGCAGGCGAATTTAAATTGCAACTGCGAGGAGGAATAAGAAGGAGTTTGCTGAGGTCTTCAGAATGCACAGCCTGGCTCGTGTACGGGCTTCAACCATGCGCCGCTTGCCAACCCAGCAAGCCAAGTGGAGCCCGCGTCGATATCAACCCCTCTGCCGGGATAAATAAAGCTTGGCAGACAATCAGGCATGATCGGCGTACATTCGAGAGGATTAGCTGCGATAGATGCCTGTGGCATGGCCGAACTCGATCAAGCGCGGACTGCCTGCAGATGCAATAACACATGCCCGCTTGCACGACCGACATGCGTACTTAGGGGCAGTGTGACGATGATCTGCGACTAGCGGGCACGAAATCCAGAACGTTAGCGGATCTTTCGCCAAAGGATGTGCACGCCGGGAGCGGCCACAGCGCACGAACGTCTGTGCTATCGACTCCAATACGCGCGCAGATGTTTGGGCAAGACGCTACGACCTGCACGGACCTTTGACGCCGGCGCAAGGGGAGATCATCGCTAGTCTCCAGCGTGGAGGCAACCATCCTAATAGCCAACAAAACGCAGCACCGAAAATAGTCGGCCAAATAATCAACTGTACCCTCGCGGGAATGACGCGCCATTCAGATAAATGATTGGGCATGCAAAGCCGTCCACTTCGGTTACGGAACGGTCAGACCACAAGCCATCGCAACCAAACAATGGCCCTCACCGCGCAGGCCAACGCCGATGCCTCATCAGCGAACCAAACCGCATGGCCCGCAGTGGGCTCCAAACGTAGCTCCGACAGTAACTGAGCAACGCAATCTCCGATGGCAGCGACTCCTAGATATGAGCAAAGAGGGCGGAGAGTTGGGGTCTAAGCCGGCGTTACAAAGTGAGCAACTGGATAAAGTATAACGCCCTCCTAATTTACGCAACGAACTGAGTCCCGACGGCCATCACCACGTGATTTCTTACGGACGAACCGCCAGATGCCGATATTTTACCCTATCTAAGATTTAATAGGTACAGAACAACATTGCCCGAATGAAGGTTCCAAACGTGCTCGTTAATAACTGAAACTCCAAGGCCTAAACTTCGCCCGCAATTCAAAGCAATAGAGAAATGAACTCACCATGCGGGCGACAGATACAAACGGAAAACCTACGCTAGAATACAAAACGCATCAAAGAAATACAGGTAAAACCATATACTGTTCGCAAAGCGGGAAGCTGACTTCGAAGCCCTCTGCCTGGAGCCCGCCAGGGGCGGACTAGCGCCAATTCGCGTGCGGCGCCAAGGCAGAATTTGGAGCTGAACAAAAATATGAAATGAAGTCCGTTAAGAAGGCTCACCGACCGACAGCAATTGGGAATTAAGAATGAAATGCTAATAATGCGAATGTTTTAAACGGTCTATTGCTTTTCGCTTGCGGCCCTACCTGAGGCATGCGAAAGGTATCCTTAACCATTACGAGCGGCGGATCGAAAGAACCTCGAAGAAATCCCAAGCGGAATGCCGCAAAACAACATGACGAAACACAACTTCCAGAAAAACGCCAGTTCTGAAAGATGGATTTCGCCAGATGCGACCCAAAACTCAACGATTTTTTCCTGAAGTGTGGCTGCTGACGCTTTTGGAATATGACGTCATTCTGGCGGTTTTGCTTAACGGTGAAGCCCAATCCATTCGTGACAAAGGACGATTCTGGTTATCTACCCGAGGACGAAATCGGAACTTCATCGACGACATCTACAATGTAGTTGGAAAATTAAAGACATCTCCGTAAAAAAACCTCTACAGAAATTTATTACGCGGCATCTGCTGCATAGCAAACGCGTTTAGGATCAGTGTGATTGCCAAGCAACGAAAGGGTCCAGAAATCAAAGGACCAAGTGGTGTTGCTCACAAAAAATGGGCAGTTGATTGCTACGGCTTCGAGAATACCTGGCGAGTATTGACAATCGGGTCTAAAATCCAGCGATAGATGTAGCAGGCGGTTTGAAATCGCATGGAGCCGGATCAATACCTCCAGAAGGGTGAGCTGCGCAGCTCAATCGAAAGCTTTCAAGTCAACGGTAAGTCGTGACCGGATCTTGAGCCACTTCAAACGCTAAAAGTCCAACGTAACCGCTCAAAAAGCGCTTATGCAGCTTGATGTTTGCGCAGCATCGCACCGGCATCCACGCAGGCAGGTCACTAAGCGGTTGATCTTGGATCATGGATGCGGTCGAGATGTCCAGCGGCGATAGGCTGGGTTGAAGGCGTTAGCTGCGGTCCAATGATCGTCATGGCGCGCGCGAGAAAGCATCGTGTCGCCCGGCAACACCAGTGTCTAAATTTCCGATTACCCAATCGATCGCAGGGCGCGTTCCAGCTTGGATTATTGTCGATGGCCACGCGAAACCGTCTCCAGAACAAGTGAAGCTTTTCCGACGGTAGGCCAATAAGCGGAAGGCCTTGGCCAAATTGCCGTTCCGGATGCCCAAGAGCTGTTGCTCGACAAGTAAGAAGCTCAACCTTCGGCAGCTGAACTTTGACGTGCCGTAACGGGACGTCAAGCAGGCTGGCCACTGATAGCGCCAACGTCAATAGAGTTGCCGACCCGCGAGCGTCCTGCGGCGATCTCGGATTTGTCGATGCCGGCAGAAAGTCGTGGAAGCACGGCGCAGGTGCGCCAACAGAAGCTCGCGTAAAACGAGCAAACATCAGTCCAGGCGCGTAAAGCTGGCTAACCCTTGTAACCGTCCTCCGAGGATACCGCTGGCATAGCCAGGTGGGCAAGACATGCCCTCCTTCCAACGGCGCAAACCGATAGCACGGCTCAGTGGGCGCCTCCCGCCCATGGGCGCTGGTGCCACCACATAGGCCAGACTCCTGCCTGACGCTTTACCAAGCCCTTTGTCCCGCAAAGAGGTGCCGCACCCGAATGGCGTGTCATCCGCAGCAGCAGGTCGCTGCCCATGGAGTCACCTCGATCCGTCGATCATGGCGACAAGGCCTCATGGCCGCCGCACCAGCCACAAGGGTGGTCCTCGGGGGAGTCTTGCGCCATTCGGGCGAAAGATCTCGTGCTGGCGATATAAGAAATGTCGTCAAACTTGCGACTAAAATATAGCCAGCAGTTCGGGCCTGCATGCTGCCCGGAGGAACGGCTGGTGAGGCCCTGCACATCCGCTCGCAGCGGCGACAGACTTCTGATCCGGGCGGATCTGAAATCCCACTCCATTGCGGCTGCATCATGTCCACAGTTCGCTGACATCCTCAGACCCACCAGCGCGCCAGATCGCCGCCACAGTCAGGGCAGCATGTGCCGGGATCAAGTTTCACAGACGCTGCGAGCGCGGGGTCGCATCCGTAGACACGTGGACGTCGAGCGCAGCGCGGGGCAGAGGATCATCCGGCCGCCGTCCTGACGCTTCGTCGATGGCGCTTCATCGCCCTCGGCCATCGGCCCAGCAGCAAGCTTCAAGCCATCAGTGCTCGATCTCGCGCTTCGATCTTGCCGATGACTTGCCGAAGGCAGCTCTGCAAAACTTGCGATCTTTGCAGGGCGGAGGCCGACCAGCGTCGTGGACTCCGAAGTCCGCCCGAAATCTTTGAGCATTTTTCCGGCCTGCAAAGCCGCCAAATCACCTCAATATGGCGGGATATCGGGAGTTTTGCGTACATTCGTAACATGCACAGGCTACCACAATGCACGTGAATAGGGCCAAAAACAAGCGTTTGCCTATAATATTCAGCCCACGCGAGCGGGGCGCGCGCGCCCAACCGGCTGCGCCAGTCAATGCCTCCCACAACATTGCAAGCTGCGCGGCACGTCAACGGCCGGCCCTCGGTCATTGCAGGCCAAGGGAAGCGGCCGCGTCAGGACTTTAATAAATAGAGGCAAAAGCCCTGACCGTCCCAATACAGAAGCTGAGCCCGATTCCCTGCGGGCCGCGAAAGCGAAGACCGCACCGCCCGTCGCGGCTCTGGCGGCAGGACTCCGTCAGCGCAGCAAGACAGCAATGCCCTGCGCATGCCGTGACACCGCAAGCCCGTAGACGCGAACGCCAGGGCCCCGACAACATACTGCTTCCACAGCACGATTTAGTGCGTCAGCCCAAGGCAGCCATGTTGCTGCGAAGGCAGGCTGCGGCCGTTGGCGAAGCGCAGTGTCGACCGCCATGGGCCGCGACGGTGGGTGTGTCAAGCGATGGCGGGAACGCGTGTTCAAGGAATATCGAGAAGGAGGAAGAGCGCACCTGCGTCAGGCGACCAAAGTCCTTTGTTTCTTGCAGATCAGCCGCACGCATAATCGTGGCCGCGTATCGTCGTGCGCGCGCCCCTGGTGACCGTCCGCCCATCCGTGTCCACCGACTGAAATTCCAAGCTCTCTTCGTCGCTCCAGCCGCGCCGACGTCAAAACCGCCGTATCGCACTCACGCATAGCCGACCCCACCTAAGACACGTGCTAACGACGTCGTTAAGCACGTCTCTAAGCAAATCATCACAAGATCAATGCAAGGTGGTCCAATCGAGTTGGTTACGTCCAACACGGATAGCTTACCCGCGTCGAACGCAGGAGAAGCTGGTCCATTCTGTTTTGCACGGAACTTGGAGCCTCGTCAGGGAATTTCTTGTGACGCTCCAGGAACAAATCCAGGCATGCGGAGTTCAAGATCCAGGCCATCATCACCCTGTCTGGATACCGGTGGTGTATCTCAGCTAATTCCTGTGCCTTCTGGGGATATTCGTGCTTTCGCTCATTATTGAAGCTAGAGCGCCAACAGACGCAGAAGGCGAATTGCGCAGCCGCTGAGAAGCCAACGTCGCTGGCCCGGAGAAAATGAACTTCATGAGCATTTGCAGTCACGAGCTAAGGACGCCTCTGACTTCCATCATCGGAGCTTGGCTTATGGCAGCGCCGAGGCAGAACAGATGACGATGACGTCGCGCTCAAACTGCTTGATCGTCGCGCCGCAAATGGGGACCGGCTTCTGGCGCTGTCAAGTGGAATTTGGACGTCTAGCTTTGGCAAGAGGGTAAAGTTAAAGCGGACCGAAAAACCAGTTGACCTGAAAAATTTGTTCTCTAGTCGAAAGCTGCAGAGCTACGGTGACAACGAAAGGAAGCACTGTAAAAATCTCGACGAAGATGAAACTCTTGACGGACAGCGCCCGTTCATCAGATTCTGACATTTGATCCCCACGCTACAAAGTTTACACTCGGCGATGTCGTGGAAAAAAGCCTGAAAAGGGATCGATCAGAGGCCGCGTAGAGTTGCGATCACGGCAGAAACCTATCGACCAGCAAGACGCGATCTTTACCGTCTTCATCAGGTCAACCGGGCACCACAGTACACCTCAGAGCAGTGGCCTGGGGTTGAGCAGCTCAAAGCCAGTACTGACTTGCTGAGGAACGATGATTCAAGTAATCGAAGAAAGGGCTCAGCTTTTGGATAGAGTGGACTCTGTCCCAATGCCCGAAACCCAAACAAAGAGCGTGACATGCAGCTCCGCCATTTGAAGAGGAACTGTTCCGGCAAGGTGCAGCATCGGCCGTCCGGGAGCGAGCTCGTAAGGCTACGCTCCAAGCCCGGTTTGGGCGCTAGGGTCGCGTCGACACCCATGGGCCGGAAAACGAGACGTTTGGCTGCGTGCGCAAACAATTAGGCAACTTGTAGAAAGCGGACGCCGGGGCTGCGAAGGATTTTTTTTGTTGTGGGGATCAGCGACTGGCAGAGGTGAGCGAATTTGCCGCTTTTCGAACAAGCGCAGCAATGTTGCTAGGTGGATAAGTAAGACATCAAAGCGACTTGAAAACATGAGACAGAGTTATGAAGCGCCAAACGAAAAAGTTGTACTTAACAGTTGTTCTCTCAGGGGGCGAGCGAAAATCTACCTGGTTAATACATGTCATAACTCAAGCGAAAATTCGTAACTATAGACATTATCCAGAACTTGTCGCGCCAACGCGGATCAATCGGTGCGTGTGACGATCCCTATTAGTTGACCAACCGCGCTAAGAGGGGACGGCGTCGACGGCTCGTCAGCCATCGGGAGCACGCCGACAAAGGGGTGTCGCGAGCACGTGTCGCCTACCTCATGAGTGCAGTTGGCTTGCACAGGATTACACGGCGGCGTCAACAGTCGTTAGATGCTCCCGAAGCGCCGCTTGAGGCGCAAACTACCTGCACGGAGCCCGGGATGAGATGAATTGAAAAATACCCCCAAAATCGGCCCCCGGCGCCCAACACACGGCATGCGCTGTAAAACCGTAGGCCGGAACAATCTGCATGAAGTATCCGAAACTCGTGTATGAGCTTGCCCAGCGAGGTTGGCGCTCAATTTGTTGAACCGTTCGGGTATAGAGAGCACTGATTGCGGGCAGCAAACCCATTCTCTGACGGCCCTGCCCTGTCTCTCAAAACTGCGGATGGCAGATGAATCAAGCTTTGTCGTAGCACTCACAAGTGGGAAAGCTAACGCGCGTTTTGGTTGTTCGGATGACGCGGTAGGCTTTCAATCGCATTGTCGTGTAGAGGATTGCGCACTGCTGGCTGAAGGCGAAGAACGGGATGACTTCTTGCCAGGCGCGTCCCAGCTGGAGCATGACGGGTAATTTTGCCCCATTCCGGCCCCAATCAGCAAGGCTTTCTCCGCCTCGGGCATCCGTGGGCTTGAAAAATCCGCTTGAGGTCTTTGCGACGTCTAGCGATCTTCATCCGCATAAGTTTCAGGAATGGCGCACGAGTGGACAATGCAGGTTGACTGTGGCTCCAGGAAGCGGCATTGAGGATCTGGAAAGCCCTTGAGGCCGTCCAGCAACGGCGATCAGGATGGTCTCCGACGCCCCGGGCGCAAATTGTCACACCGGAGTAGCCAGAATTTTGCCCCTTCATTATTGGCAACCCATAGCCCAGAACCTCACGTTCGCCGCCCAAGGAGTGACGCGCCAGGGCACCGTAAACGGTTGTTCTGACTGACGCTTCGCATCGCGGAATTTGGACCGAAGAGATCAAGGAAAACAATGGATAGCATCGCCCAGAGCCCCGTTCTGCAGTCGATAGTCCGCAGAACGGCATCGGTGACCGCGGCTGACAAGATCGGGCAGACACTTCAGCCGTAGACCCTTCGAGATGCGCGGAGTCGCGGGGTCATAACCGGCTGCCAATAGAGGCCAATGAGGATCTTGTCACCATACCGTCGATCCGGGTGACCTCTTGATCAGTTCCGGTTCAAACGCCATCACGGTCGCGCGGGACATCAACGGCAGGCCCTCATTGCCCTTCAACGTCTTCGCGAAAAACTGCCATGCGGCGGTGCTCTGTAGGTTTGTGGGCTGGGGTCAGGCTCATAGCTAAATGCTCGTCAGTCAGCGCCAACATCGTTCATCAGGCGCACTTCAGCTCTTCATCAAGCCGAACGCCCAGTAAATCGTCCGCATTCTCACGCCGCTGCAGCCTCGCCTAAAACTCTTGATAACGCAATGCGTCACTGCTCCTTCGTTAAGAAGCAGGGGCCATTACTCAAACACAGAAGATCGGAAACACTCTCCTGCTAAATTCTGTTAATGGCGTTCCGGCTGACGTAATCAGATTGTCGAGCATGATTCAGCCGCGAAACGTTGGCCCGACTGTGGGCTGCCACCGTGCATTTCCGCAGCAACTAAGCAATCGCGCCAATTCCTCGACGCCAAGATTGAAGTTGATTATAGCGGTCCAAAATGTCGGACAGTTCGCTCGATAACCAAACGCTTATGGCTTAAGGTCTTGCCTCCCATAGCCGGTTGGGGATCATCGAACTGGCGGAAATGGATAGTGGTCCGCACAGACACGCCCGTATACAATGGCAATGAGGACAAAACGCGTCCGATCAATGCGCATAAGGGCAAATAAAACCCTAACTCCGCACCGGTAGGGCTCATTGCTACGTATCGCGACGGCAACAGCCGTGGGTGAACGCAACGACACGTAGGCACGGTAATGCAAGCCCACACTAAAGCAATACGGTAAAACCGGCCTGCACGACCAGAATACCGCGACACCGACCAAGGCGGGCGATCACAATTGCAAAATCGCCGCCACGGTTGAGCCAGCGGGCTGTTCGGAACGGCAAAAAGAAAGAACCGAACTCGCTCCGAAGGCGCGACCAATATAAGCCAAGCGCAGATCAACTCGTGGTGCAAACAAAGTCCACTAAAGAAGCCGAGGAATGCGCCAAGGCCCGCTCGAAAGGCTTCGACAGGCGAACTTTTCGCGACGCAGGACCAAATGAAACCAAAAGAAGCAGAGCAAAGAACTTTCAGTTTAGCGTAGGCTCGCCTTTCAGAAATTATAGAAATGGCAACGCCCTGCATAGTCGCACTACGAACCGCCACCAACTCTATAACCGCCTGATCTTCTTATCCGCAGCTGCGGCGAAGGTCACTTGAGCCCCATTTT